>Ga0079997_124051_pt1 | contig 55767 bp, 55 predicted proteins | sample PerSpoCPS_CMetaG_FD_69200 | JGI IMG/M metagenome (GOLD analysis project Ga0079997, IMG submission 69200) | Archaeal communities from Yellowstone National Park, Wyoming, USA - Perpetual Spouter C (PS_C) MetaG (SPADES assembly) (version 2) | ecosystem: Environmental > Aquatic > Thermal springs >... | reverse complement strand
AACCAGTAAAACTACCCTTAGCAGAGGCGGCAACAGCCGTGGGGCTAGCAGCAGGGCCTGAGAGTAGCGATATGTCCCTTAGACCCAACATTGGTACATCGTATTTAACAGCCTTGCCAGCCTCGAAACCAAAGCCTTGCACGGTCAGGTTAACAGCAACAGGGAGGAACACCCTCTTCTTAGCAACACCATCAGCGGGGTCGACTGCAGCAAGAGTAGCACTAACATTAAGCACCCTCTGAACAGCTGAATCACTAGTCCACACAGCTGTACAGGCTGGGTCGCCACAAAGCTTTACCTGGTAGCTTCCAAACGGAACCTCTGGTACATCGAATGTTGCAAGGAGAGATCCAACACCAGTCCTTGGGATGTTTGTGGCAACACGCGTCTCTGGTACCGTTGTTATGCTTACATTGAACTTTGTAAATGCCGGACCGATACCATATGCTAATACTGTGAACCTCCTATCAGCCGCAGGCTCCCATGTAGCGGGGGACGGGAACTTTGTCGTGCCCAGGTCTATCCTAGCGTTTGCTGGGAAGACGCTTATTATCCTAGGTCTGGGCTCTATGAAAACCCTTGGTGATGGGAGGGTTACAGACCCGGTGTATGTGGCGTTGTTAAAGGCATCAGTGTAAGCTCTCAGGACAACGTTGTTGGTGCCGCTATATAAGATTGTAGCTGGGGGTATCTGGACTATTGCTCCGAAGGTGCCGTTATCATAGACTCCGGCGAAGGGCGCTACTGTAAGCGGTATCCTGACACCGTTGGAGACGTTTACAAGATCTATTGTTGGGGTTGCAACTAGGAACCCTCTACCCCTTATGAACAGGTACTCTCCCGGAGCAAATGTAGCCGTGTCTAGAGCGCCAGCGTTTGTGAAGCCTCTCACAGTATCTATGCTTGGCCACACCCTCCTAGGTACATCGCCACCAGCTAGAGCCCACCCTGCTGAAACGTTACCAGTTATCAGTATAAACCTACCACCATACGGATTATCAATTACACTTAGTGGTGTTGGGGTCTCAAAGTATCCAGCGTTCGGATCGGGGTTGTTTGGGACGCTTACGCTTACGCTGGCTTCATAGGGTAGCTTTACATAGGTGAAGTCAGGCTGTCTGGAGAAGAAGGCTACCCTTAAAGCGTAGGATCCAGGCTTGAAGTTTCTAAGCTCTAAGGTGAAATTATCACCTACCTCTACTCTACCTGAATCCCCTACCACTGCAGGGTTAATGGTGACTTTTACTGTTGGGTATATGTTTACTGTCTGGGTCCACCCTATGCTGGCCACTGTGTGGTTAAAGGTAACTGTAGCTGTGCCGGTCGCTACTATCCTGCTCTTATCTATTTTTGCCCAGTTAACGCCTGATATTGTTGTGCTACCGTTCTTCACTGTTGCTATGAGCTTGAAAGCCTGGTAGGCTACTGTGATAGTGCCGTTAACTGTGGTTAAATCTGTTGGGAATAGTAGTGCGAAGTTTGCTATGGTCCCGTTAAGCCTTACAACGTTGTAGGGTGCGTCTCCAGCTTGTTTGCCGAATCCCAGGGGGCTTGCTAGGAAGTTCGTAAATCGTGGTGTTACCATAGTACCGTTTACCGCGTATAGCACTTGTGTTCCCTTGATTAAGGTGAAGTTGACTGCATCAGCGTTCACTAGGGTTTTACCAACACCTAAGCCTATGCCTATAGCTGATAGGTTTAACACGAACTCAGGATAGTTAGACCTGCCGAAGAACGTGTAGTAGGCGAAATCCCTCCTGGGGCTGTTTGTTGGAGCGTGTAGAACCTTTAGAGCTCTCTCTATGGCAGCGGTGTCTACTAGCAACCCGAAGGCATCTGATACTACTGCAGCAGCACCTGTAGCCCTTGATGATGTAACCTTAAGGTATATGTTGCCTGAACCTGCCCCAAGCCACCCTCCTATGGTCTCGTTTACGAGTAGTGTTCCGAAGATAACACCTGGGGTCGTCCCAACAGCTAAGGTTGCTAGGAGGAATTCGTCTCCAACCAACGTTGTATCAGGGTTCTTGCTAGCCCAGAAGTATAGCACTGGAGCACCTTGAACAGGGTGGCCTGCTATTAAAACCGTCCTGTTGAGTATGAAGCCTAACTCCCCACCAGCTGTTATAACAAAGTTTGTAACCTTTAATGGTGTAACCTGAGCGCTAACAGGGACCGCTGCTATTAGTGGTGCTAGTAGCGGTAGCACGAACAGAGCTACTACTAGTAGGGAGGTCAACCTCCTAACATCCAATCCACTCACCCAAACCCACCATGCCATAATACTCTTGGCTGAGGAGAGGGGGTATTTAAGGGTTACACCCCAACACCCTAAAAACCAGAACCCCCAAACTCCCGGGGGGCCCATCGAGAGACTCCCAAAGCTAGGGGTTACTCTCTTTCAATTCCATGTGCTGGATTCCTGTGGGCATGAAGGGCCTTCCTCACCATTCAGCCCCGCCATGAACGGCATCCAATCCCACACAACGTTAGCCCCCAGCGTTCCAGTCATCGCCCCCCACTCCGCTGACATGCATCAGAGTTTTAAAAAGATTGGGGTCTTAAACTCTAACACCTCCTATCTAGCACCGGGGTTATGTCCAGCTCTCTAGAATTCCGCCTGCACCCTAAGTTCTCAAGGCTGGAGTTTACTTGCTAGCTTTAGCGTAGCAGGTTACTTTAAACATTGTTATCCTTTCACCTACGGTGCTCACGAATGTTCAACCCTCCCTCTTACGATCTTCTCCGCTTCTAAAACCATCCTCTCAACATAAGGTAACCTCATCTCCACAGCTTTAGAGTCAAACTTAGCCTCGTGGAAACCCCAGACGTGTAAAGCCCAAGCGTTATCCCAGGATTGTAGGAACCATCCTCCAAGCCTCTCGCTTATAGCCTCGACAGCCTTCTCAAGATATGATACAGTCCATCTACCCTTCTCCTCAACTCTGGAAAGGATCTCCTGTAGGTTGTAGAATATGGCTAGGGCTTTGACAGCCTCCTCAGCAGCCTTGTAGAGCTTCTCACTAGCCTGAACAGGATCCTTGTCGACCAAAGCCCTACCCTCACCAAGATACCTGAGGGAGAGCTCCAAGTGAGCCTCAACAGCAACCTGAGGGTCGAGGTTGAGGGTTCTAACAAGCAAGTCCACCACCAGGGATTCCACATCGAAACCCCTCCTCCTAGCCTCCTCCACAAGCTTGCTTGGAACGTAGAGTGTCAAAGCCTCCTAACCCCTAATGATCTCTCTAGGCCCCCAAGGCTTATGAGCTTGCATTAAACACCATGGTTAAATGTTACCCTGGTTAAGGTGCCGAGGGAGAGCCATGGGTTACATTAGGGTGCGTCCTTGGTGTGGTGGCTACGGCTTACAGAGTTCACACGTTATTCATACAATCCTCAACCTTCTAGGGTGTGGTCTGTGCATGTAATGTAGTGTACACGGAAGAAGTAGCGGGGGTCAAACACTAAGCCCAAATCCTAACAGTGGAGGTAACACCAAGTGAAATCTCAGAATACCTGGAGAGGAGAGCCGGAGAACAAGACATAACCCTGGCGCTAGGCAGGAGGTGTTAGGGTTTAAGACCTCAATCTTTAAAAGCTCTGATACATGTTAATGGAGTAGGGGCGATGACTGGAACGCTGGGGGCTAACGTTGTGTGGGATTGGATGCCGTTCATGGCGGGGCTGAATGGTGAGGAAGGCCCTTCATGCCCACAGGAATCCGGCACATGGAGTTGAAAGTCATATAGGTTAGTTAATCCATGTAATTACATATCCTGCTTTGAGCCTATCACCGGGTATTACAGCCACTATCCTGTATGTGTTGGTGGCGCTTATGGCTGGTTGGGGTAGCCAGGAGCTCTTGCCTACAGTGAAGCTATTCATGTCTACCGGGGTCTCGGCTAGCCTGGAGTTTGGGGGTGTGAAGGTGAAGGGGAGGCCTCCGAGTAGCTGTCCGTATCCTGTGAAGACTAGGTTACCCTGGCCTATCGTTATATGGCCCGTTGGCGATACAACTATGATCTCCTTCCTCCCATCAGCGTACTCCGCTGCTATGATGGCCGGGGCTCTCCAGGGGGCGAATATGGGGGTTGGATCTGTCCTCTCGTGTGCGTAGGGGTCGTTGAAGGGGGGTTCCGGTCTTGGCGTTACAACTATCTTGACCTCTCCTCCTGGGTAGGCTAGCGTTATAGGTCGACCGGGTGTGAGTGTGAAGTTCTTAGACAATCCTCCTCCAGCGTCTAGGACTACTGTGACCTGCGGGTTTCCACCGTAGTCTACGTTACTGCCGTAGTTGTACACTCTCGCCGTCCCAGGCCATATGAATCCAACCCAGGGGGGTATGGAGTAGGTTTTAGAAGTAAAGCCTATGCTACTTTGTTCTATTCTAATGGTGAGTGGGTCGTGTACCACGGTATAATTTAATAGTTGCAGTCTAACCCAGCCCGGGGATCCTAGGCTGTAAACAGCTGGTTTCACATCGACAACCTTAGCTTTAACCAGAGTTACGTTAACCTCGTACCTAGCATCCTCCACTACAAGCTCGCCAACATTTGCGTTCACCCTGTTCACGTAGGCCATCGAGACTACATTAGAGTCTACGAGTGAAACCCTGTATCTCATCTCATACTCGAAACCACACCACGAATACCCGTTTATACTGCCCCTAGCGTATGCCTGGATCCTAGTTACAACCCCGTTGGCCGTGTAAACCACAGGGAATATCTGTAGCGTAGCCACATTACAGGTAGCACCACCTGGGATTGACATCCCACCCTTAACCCTGATGTAGACTGAGACATCCCCGGTGAAGAACGTGCTGTTAGAGGGCCCTGTCATCCTTAGAACTAGGAGGCTCTCCTTAACATTTACGGGGACAAGCTCCCCTCTCAAGCTAACCGTGACATAGCCTTCGAGAGCGGGCACCTCCTGTCTGTAAACTCTATCTACTATAACGGTGCTACCTGTGAAGCTAGTCGTAACGTAGATGTCGTACTCCACAGTATCATTCCCACCACCACCTAAGGCTTTCACAGGCTGCATTCTTAGAGGATCAACTATCCACCACCCACCACCTGCATCCTGAGCTAGACTACACCTCCACCACCCATCCCACCCTTTTGGCGTGAACCCTATCCTCGGGTCAAGCCTTGGATCATAGGATACAATTAAACCTGATGCTAGGAGCACGTGTACTCTAGCGGGCTCACAGTTATAGCCCTCCACAACCTTAAACCTCGAAACCCCCATTGTAACATTGCCTGCAGGTTTGAATGAAACGCTATTGGGGAGCTCCACAATGAAACCCCTAATCTCCAAGGGCCTGGAGGCTACTATCTCAACATAGAGGGCTCCATTGGAGCTATAGAGGCTTAACACCGGTGGCTGGGAGGCCTCAGAGAGAATCCTAGATGCCCTGGAGGAGCTCTCCTCAACACCCCTCTGAAGCCTAGAGCTGAGGGTGACAGCAGTCGATATAAGACTAACCATGACAAGACCTAGGACTAGAACAGCTATAAGACCACTAACACCCCTCCTCACACCACAACACCACTAGAACAACAAGGGAAAGGACTAACACTCACACCCCAACCCGTAAGAGGACATAGGAAAGCGCAGATACCCTACCAACAAGGACAATGAAAGATCGAACACCATAAAGCTAACCACGACCCTCAACCCATGGCGGCATCACACCCCTACCTATAAGGTAAGCTTTCGTCATAACAGCCACTACCTTAACCTTAACGGAGAGAGCTATCAACTCCCTCCTCCTCTTCCTATCCCTAGTCGCATCAATCTCATCCCATATCACATCATAGATCTTCTCAAGCTCCGTAACATCATCCCATGTAGCTGTTCTAGGATCATTTGTAAGCCTAACAATAATCTCATACAACCTCCTCTCAACATCCCTAGTGTAGTATTTAGATCCAGCTGGAACCCTAGAGGAGGGTAACATTAACAAGAGGAGTCTGTATTCAGAATCCGAGATCACACCCTTCGACAATAATACCAGTAGGAGAGCTTCATTAAAGTTTAAGATGGATTCTAACCTGTTCTCTACAACATTGAATTTACGCTCAGAATAGAGGATTAACACTAAAATGATTACAGCTGCCAGTGGTGCCTGAGATAGTAATGCTGATATTAACATTGTAATATCGATAGCCACATCATCCCCTATACTTACTTTTGTTTAACTAAGGTATTAAACTTTACAACTGGGAAAGCCTCGCCTTTCAAAGTGGGGAGGAGGGCAGACTCTTAACCTCTGGTATTGGGGTGGTGGGTGCGGGGGCTTAAGGTGGTTTGTTGTGGTTGAATGTAGTTTGTGTGGTGCGAGGGCTGTATATTATAGGTTTAGTAGTGGTCATTATCTTTGTTTAGGTTGTCTCAGCAGGGTTCTTGAGCGTGCTATTAGGAGGGGTCTTAGCCCTCTTAATGCTTTGAGGCCTGGTTCGCGTATCCTGGTTCCTATAACCTACTATGGAACCCTGGCTTCTCTCGCCCTCGCTGATATAATGTCTTTTATTAAGAGGGGTTATGGTAGCGTGGTCTACGTGGCTATCCCGGATTTCGTGGATTTAAGGGGTTTGCCGGGTAGGCTTGGTGGGCTGAGTGTTCTACCTGTTTCCGTGGAGCCTAAGCCCTGCTACGAGGACCCTGTTTTAGCCATACACTATGATAGGCTTTGGTCTCTTAAACTTGCCTCACTTCTAAACCTCGACGTGGCCCTAGAGCCTTTAACGAGGACGGATCTAACACTACTATCTATGGAGATCCCTCTAAGAGGTTACGATGAGGCTTGGAGCTTGTTAAACCCCATTACCAGCGTTAACGGTGTATCATTGGTTAACGCCCTAGCAGGGGTGGAGGCTGAGCCCATAGTATCCTATGCCATCCTCTCAGGCTACGATGCGGAGGTTCGAAGTAGGTGTACTCCAAAGCTTAGAACCTCCCGTATCCTAGGGGAGCTAAGAGGGTTAGGGCCTGAAGTTGAGTTTAGCTCCTATAAAACCATAGAGTTCATACTGGGTATAGTGGAAGAGGGTATTAAAGGTAGATGCCCCTACTGTGGAGGGCTCTCCAGAAACAAGGGTCCTTGCAAGCTCTGCCAAACACTCGAAGCCCCCTCCCTGAAAGTCCAGCCTGGGTTGGAGTCCTAGCGTTAATGCTTAATTGGAATTACCTTCCCCATGCTGTTCAACGTTAACCTAGCTTAGATTACCGTGGTTAAAGGTTTTAGTATTTCCCTCCTAACACTATCCTCTACGGGAGTACAGGCTTTGAGTGGTAGGAGTGGTAGGATTGTTAAACTCGATAAGTTCATCTACGGTAGTTCTAGCAGTGACCCTAACCCCAAGTCTGGTAGTACAAGCTCCCAGGCTACCAGCGGGGAGTCCGTGTTTAACCCTAGCTCCAGCGATCCCACACCCAGGTCTAACACCACATCCTGGCTTCTCGGGGAGCTTAATAACTTTGTAGATGAGGTTGAAGGCCTACTCTTAGATGTAAGGTATGATGGTAGGTTTAATAAAGCTGTAGCATACCTCGTAGACTCTAACAACCGTCTTGTCAGGTGGGTTGATAGGACCGATCATAAACCCTATTTCCTCACAGACGCTGAACCCGAGGTTCTAGCTAGCATCGGTATTAGCAGTGATAACGGTTTAGTAGTTCAATTTGATGTTACCGCTAAATTCCACCCTATTAGGAGGGAGAGGGTTAAGGTTACAAAGGTTATTGTTAGAGACCCTCTTGCTGTTAGGAAGCTGAGGAGCACGGTGCAATCTAAAGGTTACAAGGTTTGGGAGGCTGACATAAAATACCATCACAACTACATATACGATAACCAGCTAATCCCAGGCATGGTGTACAGGGTTAACAGGGGGTGGCATAGGGTTGAAGGGGGGCTCGACGAGTCCTATGCGGAGTTGATAGAGAGCATATCCAGGGGTGAGAGTAGGGAGTATAAGGATCTAGTGCTCGAATGGGCTCTCATGTTCGAGCAGAAGCCTTTGGACGTTAAGAGGGTTGCAGTGGACGTGGAGATATACTCACCCGAGGAGGGGAGGGTGCCGGACCCTGAGAAAGCCTCATACCCTGTTATCAGCATAGCCCTAGCGGATAATAGGGGTAGGGTTAAGATCCTCCTACTCTACAGGGATAACATGGCCTTCGAGGGGGGAATCCCTGAGGGTGTTGAGGTGGAGATTTTCGACGACGAGATATCACTACTCCTCGAGTTCTTCAGGGAGGTGGAGGGGTACCCTGTAGTGTTAACATTCAACGGCGACTCATTCGACATACCATACATATACAATAGGCTTGTGAATCTAGGCGTAGATCCACACCTCATCCCCGTCGAGGTGCACGAAGACAAGGTTACCTTCAGGCACTCCCTACACGTAGACCTCTACAAGCTCTTCAGCATCAAAGCCCTCCAGGTTTACGCTTTCGGGGGTAGGTATAGGGAGTTAACATTAGATGCTATAGCTGAAGCTCTCCTAGGAATGGGTAAGGTTGAACTCGACACCCCGGTGCCGAGAGCTAGCCTCGACAAGCTTATAGCTTACAACGTTAGAGATGCTATGCTAACATTGAATCTCACAACATTCGCTAACAACCTAGTCTGGAACCTAGTTATAACAATAATGAGGATTAGCAAGCTTGGGCTAGAGGATGTAACAAGACACCAGGTTTCAACATGGATTAGAGGCCTCCTAAACTGGGAGCATAGGAGGAGGAGGTGGTTGATACCTAGTAGGGAGGAGCTTAGAGGAGAGATGGCTAGGAGCAAGGCTATTATAAGGGAGAAGAGGTATAAGGGGGCTATAGTCCTAGAACCCCCGAGGGGCGTGTTCTTCGACGTCCTAGTCCTGGATTTCGCAAGCCTATACCCTTCTATTATAAAGAACTGGAATCTAAGCTATGAGACGATAAACAACCCGTGGTGTAAGGGTGGTAGGAAAGTTGTACCTGAGGTTGAGCACGAGATATGTGTTGAGTTTAAGGGTATAACAAGTGAGCTGGTGGGGTTACTTAGAGATTTTAGGGTTAAAGTTTACAAGAGAAGGGCTAAGGATGAGAGCATACCCCAAGACCTTAGAACATGGTATGATACTGTTCAAGCTGCTATGAAAGTCTACATTAACGCCAGCTACGGTGTCTTCGGTAACGAGGCGTTCCCATTCTACAGCCTACCCTTAGCTGAAAGCGTTACAGCTATAGGTAGGAGTGTCCTGGTGAGCACTCTTAAGATGGCTGAGAAGCTCTCACTACACATAGTCTACGGGGATACAGACAGCCTATTCATATGGGATCCTAGGGGTGAGTCTTTGGAGGAGTTGATTAGATACATAGAGGATAATTATGGTCTAGAGCTGGAGGTTGATAAGAAGTTCAAGGTAGCCTTGTTCAGCGGGCTTAAGAAGAACTATCTAGGTGTAACAGACAGGGGGGAGGTTGTGATCAAGGGGATGGTTGGTAAGAAGAGTAACACGCCGGAGTTCATAAAAGAGGAGTTCAAGACAGTTGTCAACCTGCTAGGAGGGGTTAGAAGCTTTGACGACACCGTGGTAGTCCTCGATAAGGTTAGAGAGCACATAGCAGAGGTTTACAGGAAGCTTAAGACGAAAGGTTATACTTTGGAGGAGCTCTCAATAAAAGTAATGCTATCGAAAGACCCCGGGAGGTATGTTAAAACAACACCACAACATGTTAAAGCAGCGAAGCTCCTAGAGAAAGAGGGGGTTAGAGTGGGGAAGGGGGATATAATAGCGTTCGTCAAAACGAGGGATAGCGTGGGCGTGAAACCCGTAAGGCTAGCTAAGCTATCCGAGGTAGATGCAAACAAATACCTAGAGTATGTTAGAACAGCCTTCGAACAAATACTCCTAGCCCTAGGAGTAAACTGGGAGGAGGTAGGAGGCCAGAAAAGCCTAGCAAAACTATTAAACCTTAAGTAAACACAAGGCTAAACGGATGAAGAACGACTCCGGGTTGAGGGCTCAAAGAGCCCGAGGATAGGCCGTGTGAGGGCTGACACTAGAGCCTGGAAAAACTCCACCTCCAAGACTCTCGTGAGAGGAGCTCTCCAGCCCTTGGTTTAAAGGAGGTTAGCTTAAAAATCTCGTATTCTAGTTTTAGGGAGGGGTGTTGGCTTTGGTTGAAAGGGTTCCGCCTGAGGTTGAGGCTAAGTATACTAAGTATGTTAAGCTTAGGGATACCCTTTCAGCTATTACTCAGGAGAGGGTTACTCTTGAGGGGGCTATTAGCGAGATTGACGATGTTCTTGATAAGGTTAGTAGGCTTTCGGCTGATGCTGATCTCTACAGGCTTGTAGGCTATGTTATGGTTAAATCCTCTAGGGATGAGGTTGTGGCTGAGTTGAGGGGTAGGAGGGAGGAGCTTGAGTTGAGGCTTAAGGCTGTTAAGAGCCAGGAGGAGTATTTGAGGAGGGAGGTTGATAGGCTGGCTAGCGAGCTTAGAACACTACTAGGTGGATCTGGTGGAGCTGGAGGGTAGGCTTTTAGAGGCTTTATTGGAAGCTGAGAGGGCTTGCAGGGAGTTTCTGGAGAGGGCTCTCGGTTCTAAGGCCTCTCTAATCAATGTAACTCTGAGATTCGATGTTGTTGATGGGGTTAAGATGCTGGTTGTCGATGTGGAGGCTTCTAGGAGTGGTGTAGATGATATAGGTTACATTGTGGAGGCTGCTTTAGAGGAGGCTTTCAGGGTCTTCGAGGAGGTTAGTGGTTTTAAGGTGGTTAGAGGTGGTGGGAGAGGCTGAGGTAACCCTATGCCTTGGACCCTACTCTAGGGCTGTCTATGAAAGCCTCCTAGCAGAGGTGGGGCAGCCGGCCCCTAGGAAGGCTGTTGTCAGCGTCGTACTTGAGGGTGGCTGTGTTAGGCTTAGCGTTAGAGCTGGTGGTGTTAACCAGCTTAGAGCTGTTCTAAACTCGTACCTCTACCTAGTCCACGCAGCCTACTCTACCCTAAAGTCTAGCCCACGTAGTCCTTGAGGGTTCTAGGCTTCCTACCCGGAGGCTCGTATGGTGTTTTGAGTATCTCTTTAATCCTCTCAGCCCTCCTCCCTCCCACTACTCTCTGGAGCTCAGCTATGCTAGCTGTACATATGGCCTCAACGGTCTTAAATGATTCGAGGAGCCTCTCAGCCATCTTAGGCCCTATGCCTGGGAGAGAGCTTACAACGTATAGTTGCCACTCCCTCAAACCCTCCAATCTAGGCTTCCTATGTATTACAACCCTGGAGCCCCTAGACTCCAGTGCTTTCCTAGCTAGAGATTCTATTAGTATAGCAGTCTCACTAGGACCTGTAGTGTGTATAACGCTAGCGTTAAAACCTGATATGAGGGATGCGAGGGCTGAGTAGAGGTGTTTAAACCTATCCTGGTACCTGTAGAGCTCAGAGATGCTACCCTCAACCACCAAGACTATCACATCATAGACATCGGCCATCCTAGAAACCTGATCGAAAAGACGGCCATCGAAAAGAGAGCTAGCATAATCATCAACACTCTTCCTCTCAACAACAACCTCGCCTGGGAGCACATAGTCACCCACAGGCAACTGCTCCCTCAAAACAATAACACCCATGGATTCAAGCATAGACGGAATACCGCTAGCCTCTTCCCTAACATCAGCATAAACCCTAACCCTCTCCACCACAACAACCACCACAACATACCAAGAACAATATCTAGGACTGGAAAAGCTTAAACCAATACAACTAGTATATCTAGCCTAGAGCTCTCTTTTGACGGAGTTCAGGTGAGAGTTTTATGAAGAGGATGCCATGGAACCCCCCAGTCTACACACCTCCCGACGGCATCCCCGATGACCGCCTTTAATGAAGTTCGATAGTGTGCTAGATGGCACGCCATTGACATGCTTATTAAGCTTCTCTCACACATGATTAGAATGGCGAGGGGTTGGGGCAAGGATGCCTATGAGCAGTAGTGAGGTTGAACCCCAACCTCAGAGGAGCCCGGGGCTGGTTCCCCGAGGGGAGAACGGCTCCCGTAGGCGGGCCAGCCTGGCTCCATGGGCCTCGGGCGTCGTGGAGCTTAACGCTCCACGGCCACCGAGACCCTAAAAACATACACCATAACAGTTGGAGATGGGGTGGAGTGAGAGCCACCGTAAAGCTAGAAGACTTAGAAGAAGCTAGAGAGATTAGAAGGAGATATGCTAATTGGGATTACATTAAAAAACAACCTCCTAGAATTAGAGCTGCGCTGGAGTACTATGTTGAGAGTGGTGATATTAGAAGAGCATGTCTTATAGCTGGTATGGATTTAGAGGATTTTAGAGAGCTCTTGAGGAGGGCTAACATACCTGTTGTTGTCTAGCCTTCTACTGTTATCTGTTCCCGGCATATTCTACTTATCCTCCCTGGTAGGCTTCTCGCTATGCTATCCACCACCTTGTCTACCTCCTCTTCAAGCTGTATGTGTGCCATTGCTACCGCCTCATGCCCCCCTCCTTCCCCTTTATGCTTTGATGCTATGTACGCTGCTATTGTTGATGCTTTAACCCCTTTTTCCAGAGCTCTCCCTGACACCCTTACTGATGCCCTGGCTTTACCCTCCCTCTCCGCTAGCACTACTGCTATGTCCGCTCCTAGGCTTACTAGCGTTCTAGCTACATCTGACTCATGTGATCCTATGTGTGTTACCGCTACTAGCAGGTCGTGGCATGTCTTTTCAAGTCTAAGCCTTGATAGGGCTTTTAGGGTTGCAACCCTCCTTGATAGATCCTCGGCTTCACCCCTCTCTACAGCTAGGCTTTTCAATGCTAGGCTGTAATCACAACCCCACTCTAGTAGCGTGCTCACCACCCTGAATGTGTGGTGGCCTACCTCCTGGAACCTCCTTGAATCATATATTATACCTGCTACAGCTAGCGTGGCCACCCTACTATCAAGCCTTAACCCCAACCCCTCAACAACTCTCACCATGAGCTCTGTTGTTGAGGAAGCATTTACATCTACAAGCTTTAACTCGACAATATCATGTAGCAACCCTACCTCATGATGGTCAACTAGAGCCCTGATCTTAGCAGAGAGACATGGATCCCTAAGGAGGCCTAGCTGCGCCGGGCTCGAAGAGTCTACAATAACACAGCCCTCGTAGATGGTATCCTGACTGCAAGACCTCAACTCGATAGAAAGTCTTTCAAGGAGAGCCCTAGAAACCTTGGAAGGCCCCTCAGGGACACCAATACACCCAGTAGACCCGAGATGACCTAATACCTGTAACGCTATCACAGCCGATGCTACAGCATCGGGGTCAGCGTTAGAATGCGTTACAACCAGAACGCTGGAGAGCCCTGAGAAGGCCCTCCTAAAACCCTCAATAAAACCCTCAACCAAAACACAACCCCAGAAGAGGACATCTAGATAGCAACCCTATATACGGGAGAGGAACTAGCATAAGCTTCCAAAGTAAACCTCCACGGAGCCCTCGAAACTAAGCTACCTCCAAGGACTCCCTAGGGGCTTGAGCTGAGATAGTGAGATCTAAAGCCGCCTCCCCACGTTTAGCCTTGAAAACAATACTCCTAAGAACAGCATCTACAACCCTATCCTTAAGCTCCTCGAAGCTACACCCACCAGCTCTAACAACGACATCACCAACAACCACTACAGGCCCCTCGAAACCACCAAAGCTCAAGAGCGAAGCATCTAGAACCTCAAGAAACACCGTAACACCATAGACAGCCCTAAGCTCCTCAATAGCCCTCCAACAAGCCTCCACAACCCCCCTGTCATCAAACAATGTATTCAAGTAAATCGTTATCGTAAGCATTAAACCCTAACCCCAAACAATCCTTCGAGAGACAAGTATCTAAAGTAGGCAACCCCAGGTATTATTATCCCTCATAAGATAAGCTAGTCTAAGCCCTAAACCCATCTACCACCACCTTAAAAAGAAGTGGTTTTCCCAGTTGTGACCCCCACCCCGCCCTTAAAAGGGCGAGGTTTCCCCCGCATCCCCAGAGGCCTAGCTTTATGCTAGGCCTCCCCGAGCGGTTTGTCGGTTTTCCGCTCGGACGCGCACTCCTCATCCCTCCTATCGGATTCCCCATGCTTGGGGCATCACCTTTCAGGGCCGGGGGGCCTCGGCTCCAGCGGGTTCCTCGGAGCTCCCTCCCCACACTGGCTCCTCTCCACCCTACTTGTAGACGTCCAAACCTTAAATCTTTTTCGCTTATAAAGTTTATAAGGTTTGCTTATGTACCTCCTGGGGGTGGTGTTGTGGTTTGGGTTGTATTGTCTGGGTTACTGGTACTGTTGCTAGGATTACAACTAGGGGGCTTGGTCTAGGGATATATGTTCCAGCTAAGCTCCAGGGTAAGCTTGAACCACTGAAGGGTCGTAGGGTTCTAGTTCTGGTGGTAGCAGATGATTGCGAGGAGAGCCCTAGTAGTAGAACTCCCCAGCGTTGACTGCGACATCCTGAGAGTGCAGGCCCTAACAAACCTAGCATACAGGTACAAAGAGCTGGAAATATGCCCAGATGATATACCAAGGACAGCGTGCACAATGCTTTACAAGACGAATTTCGACCTGGAGTTCGGAACCAGGCCTAAAAAGTGGTTTGCTAGACAATGGCTACCAATGACGGTACAGAGGATACAGAATGGTGTTAGGAGGGGTGATGGCGGAGCCCCCCTAGTGCTAGACTTAGACAAGGATGTTCTGAAACTAAGATACATATGTTATGCTGAAGCCCCCATACCAAGATGGGTCTACGATAGGATTAGGGAGGGTGGTGATATCGTATTCGCAATGCTTGGTCTAAAGGATAGTGTCCCAGCCGTAGCACTTGTTGCTGAAAGGTATGTTGAGCCTTATAAGCCTATGAGCCTGCTACCAGTAGATGTTAATAGTTGGAAACACGGAGTAGTATGGGCTTTGATTAAGGGTGGGAGGATAATATCTGAGGGTCGGGAGAGGCCTAACCTAAGGTTCATAGACAACCTCTACAGGAAGTCTGTGAGGCTAGAGGAGCTCTGCGGTAGGCTGGTTAGGATTGGTGTTAACAATGATAAGCTGGATGTTGAAGCTCAGTGTGCTAGAAGTAAGCTCTACAGGTACCTAAGGGACTACTCGCAATGGCTTGCCGACAAGATTGCGAGGAAGGCTTTGAAACACAGATCCAAGGTTGTCATTGACAACGCACTAGAGGAATCATGGAGAGATTTGCTGGAGGAGGGGTTATCGAGGAAAGAAGCGAAGATATACATAGCGGGTGTGAGGAGGTTCATAAAGATACTGGAGACACAGCTTAGATGGCACGGTGTACCATACGAGTTCAAGAGACTGCCTAGCAGGGTATGCCCAAACTGTGAGGTTGAGATGGAAGAGCTTCCGGGAAGGCGTATGAGGTGTTATATGTGCGGGCTTGAAGAGGATAGAGACAAGATACCAGTACTATGGGCACTAAGACTAATCGGTTAACCTAGGCAGGCGGGCCCCGTCATCTGAAAATGTGATGTTCCAAGGGATGGGGATCCGATAGGAGATGGGGAGTGCGCTTCCGAGCGGGAAAACCGACAAACCGCTCGGAGAGGCCTAGCATAAAGCTAGGCCTCTGGGGATGCGGGGGAAACCTCGCCCTTTTAAGGGTGGGGGTCGCAACTCGAATATCTTAGAAACCCTACCTCTCATCCCTAGATTAAAAGGGGAGGCTCTCAGTTGTAATCTTTGGTTTGAGCGAGGTGTTGTGGTAGCGGGTTTAGCATGTTTATTCTTTTCCTATAGCTCTAATAGGGCTTCTAAGTCTTCTTCTCTTAACCTCCACCCTAGGGCTCCTGCTATTTCTCTTACGTGTTCTACTTTCTCAGCTTTAGGTATGGCTACTACTCTGGGTCTTGATATTAGGTAGTTTAATGCTATTTGGATCGGGGTTTTACCATATTTTGAAGCTATCTCCCTTACTTTACCAGCTTTTAGTACTTCTCCTCTTTCTAGTGGTGTGTATGCTTGTATTGTTATACCTTCTCTTATGGCGTACGGTAGCATCTCCTTTTCAACTGTCCTATCTAGGATGCTATACTTTACCTGGTTCACCGCTATATCGTGTTTTTTCAAGGAGCTCCTAGCTCTCTCCAGCTCCTCTAAGGTGAAGTTGCTAACACCTATATATCTTGAGAGCCCCTCCTCCGCTAAAGCCTCTAGATTTCTAGCTTGCTCCTCTATAGATGCTAGGTCGTCGGGCCAGTGTATTAGTATTAAATCGGCCTCCCTAACCCCAAGTCTTTCTAGCGAAAGCCTTGCAGCCTTAACCGTAGACTCCCTACTCCTAAACCTTTGTGGTAGGAGCTTTGTTGTTATGAATATGCTCGTTCTACCAACAACCCTAACCAGCTCCCCTACAAACCTCTCAGCCCCACCGTTATCGTACATCTCAGCTGTATCGATGTTATCAAGGCCTAGTCTAACAGCCTCTAGGTAAGCTTGGAGAGCTTTCCTATAATCCCTTATAGCCCATGTCCCAAGCCCTATAGCTGATATAAACTCACCAGTCCTCCCAACAGGCTTCCTATCACTAGGATCCAGGGGTATCATAGCCTAACCCCACTAGGTTTTAAGGCTTTATAGGTTAAATATCTGGTTTGCAACGAAAGCCCCACTCAAGCAGGGATGATAGAAAAAGCCTAGTTAGAGTGGGGAGGAGGTTAGAGAGTGAAAAGACGTGAGCTCTAACTAGAATTATTTACACATAGTGTCTAGCGGGCTGACGCCCCCAGGGCAGGCGGGCTCCCGCCAACTGAAAATGTGATACCCTAAGGGATGAGGATGTTGAAAGGATGATGTGTGCGTTTCCGAGCGGGGGATCCGATAAACCGCTGGGGAGGCATTTAAAGCCTCCGGGGGATGCGAGGAGGGGGTCGTATCATAGACTATTTTAAACTCTACAAGGACTAAAGTTATGGTGGTGTTAAGCGTGCCTAGGGCGGGTTTAGATGTTAGGGGTCTTCTTGAAACAACTATATCGTTTATTAATGAGGATAACCTCTGGAGGGTTAGTAACTCTATAAACCTTATCGCTGCGGAGAATGTTATGAGCCCCCTAGCTCTTAAAGCCTATGTGAGTGATTTCATGCATAGATATGCTGAGGGTAAGCCTTTCAAGAGATACTACCAGGGTACGAGGTTTATTGACGAGCTTGAGGTTTTAGCTGAGAGGGTTATGGGGGCTCTGCTAGGCACTAGTATGGTTGAGCTTAGACCTATAAGTGGGACTATAGCTAATGCTGCTGTATTCAGAGTCCTAGGGGAGCCTGGGGATAAAGCTGTTATAGCTCCAGTCCAGGCAGGAGCTCACGTTAGCCACACTAAGTTCGGGACTCTAGGAGCTCTGGGTATAAGGCAGGTAGATCTGCCTTACAATGAGGATGAGATGAACGTTGATGTCGATAAAGCTGTTAAGGTTATAGAGTTTGAGAAGCCTAAGTTCGCGGTGTTAGGTGGAAGCGTCTACCTATTCCCCCACCCCGTCAGGGAGATAGCTGAGGCAGTGCATGGTGTGGGGGGGAAGCTTGTATATGATGCTGCACACGTACTAGGCTTGATAATAGGGGGTGTTTGGAGGAACCCCTTAGACCACGGAGCTGATGTTATGACCGCCTCTACACACAAAACATTCCCCGGACCTCAGGGTGGGATGATTGCTTTCAGGGATGAAAGTGTGTATAAGGCGGTTGGTAAAACCATATTCCCGTGGTTTGTAAGCAACCACCACCTACACAGGATACCTGCAACGCTAATAACAGCATTGGAGATGGCTGAATACGGGGAGGAGTATGCTAAGCAGATAGTAGCTAACGCTAAAACCTTAGCGGAGGAGCTAGCATCATACGGCTTCAACGTACTGGGAGAGAAGCTAGGATACACCAGAAGCCACCAGGTTCTAGTGAATGTTAGAAACCTAGGAGGAGGAGCTTGGGCAGCGCAGAAGCTGGAGGAGGCTAACATAATAGTCAACAAGAACCTACTACCAGTAGACCCACCGGAAGCCGTAAAAGACCCTAGTGGGGTAAGACTAGGAGTACAGGAGGTGACGAGAATAGGTATGAAACAACCAGAGATGAGGTACATAGCAGAGCTAATGTACAAAGTGCTGGTAGAGAAGAAGGATCCAAGGAATGTAAGAGAGGAGGTGGTGGAGTTTAGAAAACAATACACCAAAGTACACTACTGCTTCACAGAAAAAGAGGCTCCAAAAATCATAACACTTCTAGAGCTCTTAAGCTAAAAGCTAAGCAGAGGAGAAAGCTATAAAAGGGTAGACTAGGAGACATTTTAACCTAAAATCTAGGCTTTAAGGCCCTCCGAGCATTGAGAAGTGCTAGAGGTAGGTGTTTATAGCGTAGAGTACTAGCTTAGCTAGTCTAATCCTAAGGCTCTCTGAGTCTCCGTCTTTTAATGCTAATGCTATTTCACCAACTAATCTCGCTAGCTCCTCCTGCCTCCCAGCCTTAAGGCTATCCGCTAGGAGTGCTATGTGGGGAGCTAGCCTCTTCATATCACTACTACGTTTGACAACCGAGCTAGTGTTGACCATGATATCCGATATGAGAGATAGGGGGTTTGATGGATCCTCAGCTCCTGGAATCTCCCTTAGCATACCTACGACCTTACCCGTCTCACCTCTTACCGTGGCGTAAAGCATCTTTACCAGTGCTGCTGGAGGGCCTCGGCCTACAATCTTCTCTATGTAATCTTCTGTTAACGGAGTTCTCGAAGCTATCGTAGCTAGAAGCCTTACCACCACCAGTCTCTGATCCTTCTCATCCTCTGGCTTAACCTTAGCTATAGCTCTTACCTCCTCCACACTATTAGCGGAGCAGAACTTCAAGAGTGTCTCTATGAAACCTCTATCCTCCTCGGACCTTGCATCTAGGGTTTTCAATGCTCTTAGGCTTAGCTGGTCTTGGAGGCCTACAAAGCATAGTGCTATGGCTAGAAGGCTTAACACCTGGCTATCAGCGCCCCCTCTCTCCAAAGATTCTAGTGAGAGTCTAAGGGTTTCCCTCCACTGGCCTACGTTAGCTGATTTAACAGCTTGGATCTTTAGGTAGATGTTCTCCGCATACCTCCTTAGATCCCCTGGTATGCCCAGCTTCATGGCTATATCCTCTAGGTCTGATAGAACAATCTCTAGCTCGTTTATAAGTCTTTGAGCTGATAACCTCAACCCTGTAACGTGGAGTAAATCAATGTATGCCTTCAAGGAATCCCTATCAACAACCCTAGGCTTAGCCTTAGACAGCATAGATGCTAGCTCCCTAGCCTCTATGGGCTGCGTTAGTGGAGCGTTCTCTATAAGGGTTGTAAGTAACCTTATGTAAGCCCAGGGGGGTTCCGTTTGCTCGGCTATCTCTAAGCTTGAAAGAGCTAGATTGTACTTGATGAGGGGGTCTTGAGTGCCATCTATTATGTTTAAGGCTGTTTCAACAGCAACCCTAGCGTGCCCCCTGGACCTGGTTAACCTGTATAGGGCTGAGCTGTGTATGTAGCGTGCAAAGCTATCCATATCCACGGCTAAGGCCTCTTCTAGCAATCTTACAGCTTTATCTCTATCAACAAGTCTTAGAGCAAACCCCTGTAGCCAAAGCATATCAGCTGGTATCCTGTAATCCACACCCATGTCTACAAGCCACCAGGAGCCTTCAACCTCAACTTTAGAGGAGAGAGCCTTAGGTATTATAGCTAAGGTGGAGTGTAGCATTAGCCTGTCGAAGTCCGAGCCCATAACACCTCTAGACTCGTTAACCCACCTAGGCTCCTCGGGTAACGCTAAGACATCCTCCTCATCCAAGGTCCTACCGAAAAGACCTCTCTCAACAACAGCTCTACAAATCTCGCCAGGCAACCCACCGCTTCTATAGTAAAGCTCGTACAATAACGTCCTCCTAGCTACAGTAACCCCGAGTGTTGATAGATATTCTTCGAGCTCACTCGGTGTAAGGGGTTTAACAACTACCATGTTTAAACCTTGTGGAGGCTTCACTAGAACCTCTAAGAGCTCCCTCAAGGACCCAGTAGCCCCTACCACAGCTTTAGGATATCTTTGTACAGCTTCTAGAGCCTCCCTAATACTGTTAAAGTCTAAAATCTCATACTTAGCCTCTGATAGCCTTGAGATAAGAGATAGGATGGTTGAAACCCCGGATCCTCTAAGCCCTACAACTAGAACCTGCTCCCCGCTCTCAACAAGCCTTCTAACCTCGTAGTACTCAACCCTAGGGTATAAGTAGTTACAGGTGAAGCTCAACGTTGGGACCTCAACTTCTCCCTAATCCTCTCACCGTACTCTCTACAATCACCAGGGTTACCCTTATAAATATCCTTTAAGATCTCCAGTATCACAGAGCACTTAGGACACTCCGAGAGGCTGGCCGGGTATATATAGCCACACCTGGGGCACACGGTCATCGACCTAGTGTACTCGAAAACCCCTGGCTCCTCGCTCTCAACCTGAGTCATAGCATTATCGGGGCATAGCTTTACGCAGTGACTGCAGCCAACGCACTTAGAGGTGTCTATCCTTAATATACCCGCCTCCTCAAACTCTATAGCTCCCGTTGGGCATACCCCAGCGCATATACCACAGAAAGTGCACTTAGAGGTGTCTACCGCTGGGTGTAAGAGTTTAACTGTTACATTTAGAGCTCTGGCAACCTCAAGGGCCTTCAACCTAAAGGTTATCCTAGCTCTCTCAGGCGTCCTAGAATCTTCAACCTCTACAGGTTCATATACCAGGCTTGCTATAGCACCTAGGGGTGGTGAGATGAGGGTTGCACCTTCAACCATCATCCTTTTAAGCGTAAGCCTCCTGAGCAGAGGGCTTGGACTACCACTACCCCTAACGACCTCCATCTTGGAGGCTAGCTTCCCAGCTATGCCTTCCAGGATTGCTAGACCAGGCCCCTTAGCTAGGGGGCAGCCTTCACACCTAGCGTCAACAACAACCTTGTTAAACTTTGATGCTAGGATTAGGTAGTGATTTTGGTTTAAAGCATTAATACACGTTGACAGCACGTTCTCCCCACTATCCCTACACGATATCCTTATCGTATCCCCGGGCTCCATGGAGAGTATGAGCTCCTCCACTCCTAGGCTGAACACTCCTACAGGGCATACTGAGGAGCAAGCTCCACAGAGAACGCATACACTACTGTTAACCATAACATCCCTACCCTTCACCTCTACAGCCTTAACAGGGCATGAGTCAGCACATAGGGTGCACGTTGAGTCTTTATACCACCTCCTCAGGCACCTAGCAGGGTTGACCTTAAGCTTCAACACCGCCACCCTTGAGGTACTCGTAGTCGCTTAGGATAAATTGTGCTACCGCCACCCCTAGGAGCTTGTAGAAGGTTGTTGAAGCTGCACCGCTTATAGCGAGCCCGGCTAGAGGCCCCCATCTTGCTAAATGCTCCTCTAGAAACCCCAGCTGGAGCTTAACATCACCTCTCTTGATCAACTCCGCCATGAACCCCATCTCTACGCCTAGGTGATCCCCGCACCTAACCCTGGCTGACGCGAGATCAGGCTCGAAACCAGCACTCCTATAGAACCTGTAAACCTTAATGGATGCATCACCGCATAGGAGCCCACTAGGGTCTAGGAACACACTCTCATAGGGGTGGACGTAGAGTATTAGGGTTTTAGTGAAATCAAGTCTAAGTGCTAGGTAGGAATCCTCATCACCACCTATAGACTCGGCCATCTCACTGAATAAACCACCAACATCCCCTAGCACGCTCTTAACCTTAACAAGAAACTCGGGCTCAGGATCTATTAAAAGTAGATTTGAAAGTAATGTGTAGACGTTGGAACGCCATGTGTCAGAGCTCAAGCTCATCCACCAAAGGGTACGGAGAGCGGATCTTTAGGTGGAGCCTCTTCACTCTTACCCCCCCATATGCTCTCCTTATACTTCTCATACCAAGACTCCACGGGGGTTACAGTGCCCCCTACACCCTCTACTGCTACAGGCTGGGTTGCCATGTTTACAGCGTAGACTATTACAGCGAAGACTAGGAGCAGAGATAAAGCCACGGCTACCGGGAGCACACTATATTTTCTCACCATCCTAATAGACCCCTTAGGGCATGAGCTCGCGCATATAGAGCACCCTGTGCATAGCTTCAAGTTTATAGTAGGATAGCTTCTAGGAGCCCAGTTTACAGCCTTAGTTGGACATGCTCTAGCACAGAGACCACATTTAATGCAAGTACTGTAATCTACGCTAGCTACAGTCCTATAGAACATAGCCCTAAGGGGCATCTGCAATCCCGATTCCACCCCCCACTAATATGTATATTACATTTGAGTTTAAAAAAGATATTTAAAAATAAGAGAGTTAGAGGTGTACTATGTTTATGGTAATTCTCTTAGATCCTTTATAGGCCATTTATACGCATCTCTAGCAGGCTTACCTCCTATGCCTCCTCCGAAGAAGAACGCTCTTCTGAAGCCTACTTCACCGAAAGTCTTTCCTACGAGTTCTCCCTTAACAACTCCTAGTATCCTTGGGAACTCAAGGTCTAAGCCCCATCTCTGCCTCCATACACTGTATATCCTCCTTGCAAGCTCCCCTCTACTACCATGTGTTAGTAGTTTGAAGAAGTACTCGAAGGCGTTCCTTGCAGCTTCGAAGTCGAACTCTACCTGGCCGTACTCCTCTGGTTTAGCCTTCTCAATTCTAACCTTGAAGTGCCAAATGTTAGTCCAGCTTACCGGATCGTTTGTTTGTGGTAGTATACAATCATATGTTACACCAGTCTCCCTCCACCACACGAACTTAGCTTGATCCCAGAAGTGTGCCCTCCTAGCCTTATAAAGGCTTGTCATGTAGTGGCCTTCTATCTCAGCATCAGTAGCAGGTCTAACATGCTCTACTATCCTACCAACAATCTTACCCCATTCTCTGTGGAAACTCTTATCCTTGATAGCTTGATCTAACCTCTTACCATCAACTGAGAACTCGTACTTAGAGAATATGACTGGGAATGGAGCTATACTCTTTTCATCAACCTTAAGCTTACCGTAGTCCCACCATGAAGGCTTCCACCTGTAGTTACCATGGAGCATTATGCATACACCCTCCCTAACCCTCGGGGTTACCCAAACCTTTGTCGTGAAACTGCTAACCTCCAGGTCTTTGAGGGCTTGTATTAGAACTCTAACTCTAACAACATCCCCCGTCTTAAGATCCATCTTCTTAGCATCTTCCGGGTTAACCCAGAGGTATAGTGCTGGCCATAGCTCGAAGTTAAACCAGTTGTACTGCGATCTCGTATTCTCACTTGAGAAGAGGAATCTACTGTTTGCTACGAAGAGTAGCTCCCCCTTAGATGGGTCGATCCCCGTTGTAAGCCCTGGTATTGGTGCCCAGAAGTCCTGTAGTGGTATGACTAGGTGCATTTTATCCCTTACAAGCCTCCTAACGGCCTCAATATCACCTGCTATAGCCTTATCGAGATCGGGCTCCCTCGGGAATATGGGTATTGATAGCTCCATGAGCTCCTGCTCCCTCATAGGTAGTGATATGAATTCAAGCTTCCTACTCCAAACCCCTTGGCCAGCGTAAACCCTACCTCCAGGGTACTCCTGTACCCCGATTACACGTCCATCCTTATCATATGCTATCCTTGTAACAGGATCTATCCTAGCTACCGCCTCCAGGGCTACAGGCTTCTCATAGGTCTTCTCCTTGTATATACCCGTCTCCTCAACCCAGAACTGGAACATCTCTAGGTACTCCACGGGTTCCAGACGTAGCCTCTTAGCCTCCTTAGGGAGCTCTGGTGTAGCACCCTTATAGGATGCCCAGTTATACCAATCATGTATTGTCATTAGTAGTTGCTTCCTAAGATCATCCTTCCACTGCTCATATGTTATCTCACCTCTGTAAATCCTCTCAATGAGGGTTCTAGCTAGATCCTCGACCTTAACCCCTATCCTATCAGCGTAAGCTTTACCCTTATTGGAGTCTATTAGGAACTCTAGCCTATCAGCTAGGCTGAAGACCCTAACCTTCTGGCCCATGTAGTCTATGGTTCTATCCTCCACGAGCTCCGATAAAGGTACTCCATCTCTCCTAGCCTTCTCAACAGCCTTGAATATAGCCCTCCATAGAACCTCTAAACTCCACTCCTGATATGATACTACATCGCCTAACCCTACCTCCTGGTGTGCTTCTAAGGCCGTCCTATGCGGGTCTTTAGGACTCCAACGCTTAGCCCTCGTTAGGTATAGGTAGTAGGAGGGCCATCTAACGCTAACCCACCTATCAGGAACGTATATTCCTGCTGCTGCTGGCTGGCCCTCATGCCTCTCATGGTAGAAGCCTTCCGGTAATATTATATCTGCGAAGAAAGCTGTCTCGTTCCAGAAGGGTGTAGCATGTACCATCAGCTCTATCTTATCCGTATCGCTTAGAAGCCTAGCCCATAGTACTCCCGCCTGGTAGGCTGCAACTGGGTTAACGACTCTGCTGAAGTGTACGTGCATTCTATCTGGTATGGCGAATCCAAACCTCCTCCAGTAGCCCTTCCACTCCTCATCATACCACTTGAAGGCATTAGGGTTGGTTGGATCGTAGTGGCCGAAGGCTTGCTCCTCGGGGGCCCATACGTATTCATTCCATATGGGTGGAGGTGTTAGTGATTTACTCTTAAACACCGCGGCTACGCTACCCTTCCAACCGTGGAATGATAGGTTCTCCTCATGCCATCTAGCCTGCCCGGTACCTCCTATAGTGCCATAGGCTCCTGTTAAAGCTACAACTGCTAGGAATGCAGCTCTCTGAGCCATCCAACCTCCATATGTCTGACTGTTACCTCTCCACTGGTGGAAGCTTATAGCTGTCCCAGCAGCTGCTATCTCCCTAGCTACAGCTCTAATCAGCTCAGCACCCTTCCTAATCTCATCTGGTGTAGGTTTACCCGGTGGTAGTGTTCTAGCGTTAAGCCTTGTAACCCATGCTGCGTACTCCGGGGTGAAGTTTGATAGGTATTCGCTGAGGAACGTCTTAAACCACTCGAAAGCCTTATCCCACTTATCCTCTCTTACAGCCCACCTACCGTCCGGGAGCCTCTCGTAGATGTCTTCTGGCGGTGGTGTCTTGATGTAGCCTCTCTCAAGTAGGAACTTTATGACACCATCCCTATCCATTACAAGCCAATACCAGTTCCACCACCTCTTCACGAAATCCCAGTTTGCAGCCTTAAGCTCGTTAACTAGAACGTTGGCTACAGCTAGCCATAGAACAGCCTCAGTCCCAGGCCATGCTGTTAGCCAGTAGTCTGCTAGTAGGTCTGTGTGGAAGTACTTCTCCCTAACGGATACAACCTTAGCACCCTTAAACCTAGCTATTGCAGCTCTAGGACCATGGCTCATCAGGTAGTGTCCTGTATCACCCAGTATACCCTTACCGTGGAGTACTATGAGTTTAGCGTTGAAGTAGTCAGGGCTATTCCTATCCATATCAGTCCACGCTGCGTTAGCTAGCCTAGATCCGGCACTACAGAGGTTAGTGTGGCTCATAAAGCTATGCTGTTGTTCCCAAGGCTTAAGCCACCCACCATGGGTAGCCCAGCCTATCTGTAGAGGTCTACCCTCCATCCAGTACAACGTCTTAGACTCTGCAGGATCCTTCCTAACAAACCAGCCGTAGAGACCACGGGACCAGTATTCAGCAGCTATCTCAAGTGAATCCTCGTACGTTATCCTAACCCAGTTGTCATCACCTCTATCCCCTACCCTCCTCCCAGTCTTAGGATCTATCTTTGATAGTATAAATGTAACCCTATCAGGAACTGCTGCAGCTAGAGCGTTACCCTGCCCTCTAGCACATAGACCCCAGTTGTTCTTAGCAAACGGGTTGGCCATAACCTTTCTTACAAGGTTAGTCTCCTTATCAATCCACACTATGTAATGGCATGAAACCTCACAGTAGCCACACACACCTCCAGGTGCTATGAAGTACTTCCTCCTCACATCCTTAGGCCAAGCTGTGCCCTCAGACTCGCTCCAATCAAGCCAGTTCTTGAACCAGTGTAGCCTGTACTCCTTCAGACCCTCTGGTGTTGAAAGTGTCATCGTGGTTCCAGTCTCAACTATAGGACCTGGATCTGGGACTCTTAGTAGCTCAGCATACCTCCTAACCCTTCCCGTCTCCCCATGCCACCATGTCTTAGCCTCCTCAACCTCCTTTAGAGTCTGAGCTTTAACCTTCAAACCCTTACTAGCTAGGCTTAGAGCTGTTGCTGCCAACCCTAGTTTTATGAAGGTTCTCCTATCGATCTTCGAGCCTATTAGGCCTCCAACCTCCTTTAGCAAGCTCACCTACCACCACCCCCCTCCTTCTTAGTCACCCTTTCAACGTAAGCTGGGTGGTGTGCCCTCCACCACTCAAGCTCAACGTATCCTCTGAATAGTAGTTGTGACTTTAGTATAGGCCAGTTTAGCGGGAGTACGGCCATTAGGAAGTGTATTGGTAGGGCTGTGAAGAATATGAATGCTCCTATGATGTGGAGTAGGGATATGAGCATCCTAAGGTTACCTCCAAGTATCTGTATGGTGAACCACTTCTCTAGCACTAGGAAGATCCCTGAGATCCCTAGTAGTGTTAAGCCTATAACCACAGCTAGTATCCATAGCTTCTGTAGGGGGTTGTAGAAGTCGTATTTAGGCTTCTTAGCCCTCCCAAGGTGCGCCATGAATACTAGCCATAGGTCTCTGAGATCCCTTCCTGTCACCATAGCCTCTCTTATCGATTCACCCCTTATACCCCTAGCTCCCACAACTATCACTATGCCTATTAACATTAGTATAGGGCCTATCCAATCGTGAAGCCAGCTTATAAGCTGTCTTCCCGTAGTCTCAGCTGGTAGTCCAAGCCACTTTCCAATGTTACCAGCGAATATAGTTGTTTCACCGAACTTAAAGAACATAGCTAGCCCTGTGAAGAAGCAGAAGACCATGCCGATTAATAGGAAGATATGACCTACCTGTATTATAGGCCTGAACCTCATTATGTAAACCCTACCCCCAACGGTCTTTATATGCTCATGCCCACCCATGGGGGTCACCTCATTCAGGCGGGTGTATGGGCCTTATCACTGTTGACCATAGGGTTCCAGCGAGGAACAGTATTAGTAGTGCTACTGCTGCCCTAGACAGGTTCTCCCTAGTGAACTTAACAACAGAGGCTAGATCCGCTATAGTTGGGTCCTTAGCCAACCTTATCTTAGCCCACTGGCCTAGATAGGGCTCTGCACTCCACTGGCTTACAGCTCCAGGCTGGACCCTTGGATCAGCATTTGGATTCCACTGAGTCATATCGAGGTCCATCTCTGTGAGGGCCTTCCACCTCTCAGGGGAGATCTTCTTCTCAAAAGCCCCAGCTCTAACATCTACAGGTCTAAAGGCTCCAAATGGTGCGAAGAGGAGCCTAGGTTTAACCTTATCTGCAACCCTACCAACACCTATCAGCTTACCCTCCCTGTATAGCCTCCCTATGAGCGAGTTGGGATCGTCGAGATCACCGAATATCCTAGCCCCGGTGGGGCAGGCTGCCACACATGCCGGCTGTAATCCTGCTTCCACTAGGTGCTCGCAGAAGCTACACTTATCAGCCTTATTATTCCTAGGGTCTATGTATACTGCATTGTAGGGACATGCTCTAGTACACGCTCTACAACCTATACAGAGATCTTTATCGAGCCTAACTATCCCGTCATCTGTATGGTATAATGCTCCTGTAGGACACGAGTTGACACATGGAGCGTTCTCACAGTGATTACATTGAGGCAAGTGTATCATATAACCTGTTATGTTAGGGTACTCACCCTCATAAACCTCTGTAATCCAGAGGCGCCACCTGCCAAGCGGTACGTCGAACTCCTGTTTACATGCAACAACACAAGCCCAGCAGAGCATGCATAGGTCCTCTATTGTAGCCATAGCAAGCCTGGTCATCGCATCACCTCACTTCTGAGAAGTGTGAATCCCACTTTATAAACATTATTTCAAGCTACGTGAAAGCATATTTATCATTTATCATGAAAGGAGTTAATAGAATAAATGGCGGTATATCAATGGAGAGATAGTATAGTACGATTATTTAAGGTCTCGAAGTATAAGATCTAGTGAGGGTGTATATCCTTGAGCTTAGGCTTACATACTGATACACCTGCATGTGGATCACTTATTGAGATAACTAGGAGTGCTTGGAAGCCTCTTGTTCCAAAACTAGATGGGGTATCATTGAAGATAATGGGTTTCTACGCTCAAGAACCGGGGAGGGAGCATACCCTGTATAAGGTGGCTAGGGAGACAGGGTTGCCTCTCACCACAGTGTATAAGAGGGGTAGGATCCTAGCTTCAATGAGGCTTCTTGAGTATCTTGGGAAAACCTTTAGATCTAACTCTAAGACTTGTATAGCCCTCTACGCATACGAGGCTATGGGGCCTAGGAGGCTTTATGAGTGTCTTCAAACAATATGGGGTCTTAAGGGTGTTAGCGAACTAGAACTACTATCATTCCTAACACTCCTAGCTCTCGCTATATCGGTAAGAGATCTTAATGTAACAAATGCCAACATATGCTTCTTCGATGAAGCCTCCCTCCACGTTATAAGACTTTACAGGCTCGTCAGCCTATACGGGTTTAAGCCGGGGAGGGTTGTATGTAAAGGTTTAGGGGAGGGGGATAAGCCTTTAACGCCCGTGGAGTTATTCGCTAAAATGATAGGCCTCCATAGGGATCTAGTGATACCAGGGATTAGGTTAGCTCTTAAAGGCATAGTGGATGTCATGCCGCCTACTATAGCCGTTAATAGGCATAGGGTATGGCTTAGGTTGGAGTCTGGAGGGTATAGGGTTTTACTAGTTGATTGTAACTCTAACTGTAAGCACTACTATGAAGATCTAGGCTTAAGCTGCCCCGCAGTTCACAGGGATATTGAGACTGTTCTTAGTAACTACCATTAACAATAGTATTGGTGCCTGTGGGTGGCATTATATGACCATATGGGAGCTTGTAATGTCTAGGATGAAGGTTCTAGGCGCTATAAACATACTCTCAGCGTTCCCACCTTTAGCTAATGCTATGGTTATCTCACTCTACGCCTCAAACATAGAGGAGGAGGCCGAGATTAGAGGGTGGCCTTCTGAGGTCTACGAGCTAATGAAGAGTTTGAAGATGAGAGCTGGATACGAGGCTGTCTCCGAAATACTCTCTAGGCTCTCAGAGCACCCTGATTTCATAGAACACCTAGGTCTTATGATCTACCACGATCTACTAGGTAAGCATGTACAGTCGATTGCTACTTTTAACTACATAAGCTCCCTTGGGGATGTTGGTTTCAATCTAACCCCTCATACTGTATGCTTGGATAAGGGTTATGTTGAAAGACTCTTAGATCTTAGCGGTGGCTCGATATCGGATCTTAGGGTTTTGGATATAGCCTTCATAGTAGAGGTTAGAAGGAGGTATGGTGGAGAGCCTTTAGAAGGTGTTGAGGAGGGGTTCGATACCTACGTGTGCTCCCCTAAGTGGATTCCCATGGTTAGAGATAGGGTTTTAAAAGCTATTAAAGCTGATTATAGCGAAGAATCTAAGCTTGCTGAGCGCGTTCTACTAGACCTCCTTGGATCTAATAGGAGGCTTTACTCCTACCTTAAGCTAGCCTACGTACATGGAGTTAGGGTTGCGTGGGAGAATAGATCCCTAGTACAATGGCTCCCGGGTAGCCTGGAGAGCTTAAAGCCATTCATAAGCCTTACCACCCCAGACTCTATACCAGCTATAAACTACGCTCTTAGAGATGTAGTTCTTAAAACCATAGATAGTATTGAAGGGAAACTCCTAGGGGAAGGCGGCAAAGAGAGGGTTAACGCTATCATACTAGAAGCTCTACCAACACACTACATAGCCAGACCTAGAGAGGCTCTCATAGTTAAACCAAGGAGGCCGGAGGACTTGGAGTTAGCTAAGCTAGCAGCTGCAAAACTAGGCTTAGAGGTTGCTACGGTGGAGGAGGGGTACATTAGCCTAAAACCAGGTGGTTGAATTGGGGGAGGAGGCTCCTTCACTAACACTACTCATAAAGAGCATCTCAAAACACCTGTCAACACCGTACAAGACAGGAGTCTACATATCAATACCAGATCTAATAGCTGTAGCTAGAAGCCTAGATCTACCGGTGGTAGTTAGAGATACAAGAGAGTGGATGGTAGAAGAGCTTTTTAAAACATCGGTTGACTATGGAAAGCTAGGAATGCTAGTGGATAGATTTAAAGAGCTCATAGAAGATAAGAGATCCCAAATAGAGGAGCTTCTAAAACAATATCCGCTAGCAAAACCATTATACCTAGATCTCTTGGAAAACACTAGAAAGACCATAGAGAAGCTAGAGGAACTAAAGAGAATCTACACAAAGTACTACTCACAAGCATACTCTTAGTGGAAAGCGTAACGTAGAGCTCTCACAACTGGAAACACCTTTTCAAGACGGGGAGGTATAGAAAGTTAAAGTTCATAGTATCCCGCTTTATACCCGTTATCAGTGTTGAGTGCGGGCGAGCTTAGCAGGCGAGGAGCCCACACCTTCGCATGCCGACGGCCGGGCCTGAGCCTTTAGGCGATGATGTAGCACCCGTGAGGGGCTCTCGATCGGTGAGAGGAAGCCCCGGGCTGGGTGTAGAACCTTCGCCATTCAAGGGCGGGGAGCTGTCAGTGTAGTAGCTCTCTAGCCTACCACTAGGAGCTCGCGCCCCTCTACGGATTTTCGAGTTCCTACACCCACCTACAGCGTTTCCCCGCTATAACCTGTCGTGAGCTATAGTTACTGTAAGGAGGTTCTGGATATACGTGCAACCTAACGTACATACACGTAGTACTCTGAGGGTTACGTGGTCCTATGCGAGCAAGATAAGTGTAGGATGAAATAGCTTCATGGCTTTGTATTAATAAAGGTTATTAAGGTTGCTTTGACCTTCTACTCTATACTAAGGTGTGGGTTGTGGCTAGGTTCTATGTGCTCGACCTCTCCGAGGAGTTTAGGAGGGATTTGGAGGAGACTTTAGCTACTATGGTTAAACCTGTTGAGGTTTACGTTTTTATAGGTAGTATGTGTGAAACCTGCGGTGACACAGTTGCTTTCATGAAGTTCTTTAGGGATGCCAGCCCTGTTAAGGGGGGTCATAGGATGCTAGAGCTTAAGATCTTAGACTACGATGTTAGAGAGCATAGGGATGTTTTTAGGAAGCAGGGTGTCTCCAGAGTTCCAACTGTGAGTTTCCTAGACGGGCTGGTTAGATGGACTGGGATACCTGCGGGAGAGGAGGTTAGAGCTCTCGTAGAGACTATAATGAGGATTAGTGAGGGTGAAAGCGGGCTGGAAGAGGAGACTAAGAGGGCCCTTGCAAACTTAAAGGGTAGAGTTCACATAGAGACCATCGTTACACCATCATGCCCATACTGCCCCTACGCAGTACTCCTATCACACATGCTAGCATTTGAAGCCTACAAACAAGGCAACCCAGTAGTACTATCAGAGGCTGTGGAAGCATACGAAAACCCTGATATAGCAGATAAATACGGTGTTATGAGCGTACCCGCAATAGCAATAAACGGAACCCTAGTATTCGTAGGAGTACCCTACGAGGAAGACTTCATAGCATATGTAAGGGAGGCTGCGGAAGGCAAACTAGGGAGAGGAAGGAGACAGAGATCCCATGGGGAGCTAACAGAAATATAACCTACCCCAGCTTAAACACCCCTCAACCAAACATAACACCTAAAATAGCCTCCTAGAGCGTCAGAACGCGGTAATCCTGTCATCAATCCTGTGGGGGCAAGCTTCGTCATCCGCCACTACTATACTATCATACCATAGGCTAAAAACCTTACTCCTTTTAGCGTTCCATAATAGTACTTGGATGTTGGATTTAAATAACCTTGTTCCACAAAAGTAGCTTGGGGCTGGTTTAGTGTATGATAGTAGCGTGGGTTAAGTGTGATGTGTGTCATAGGAGGGTTAACGTATCACAGCACACGATAGGCGGGGTTACCTTAAACCTGTGTCCCTACTGCTCCTTAGCTCTCTCAAGCTATTTAACACAAGCTAGGAGGCCTAAAGTTGAGCCTGACGAGGAGGTTATTAGGAGGTTTACGGGTAAACCTAGGAGCAGGAGGGGGGTGTGAGGAGGTTTCTACAGTCAACACACCCCTTCTCAAGATGGCCTACGTGTATGCAGCATGTTGAGAGCGGTTTACCCTCGCCATCCTCTAGGTTTATAACTAGAATTTCACCCTCAATCTTAGCCTTAGCCCTTACAGGCCTCCTCAGCAACCTCTCAACTTTAAACTCGTAAACCCTCCCAGAATAGCTAACCTCAAGCCCAGCCCTGTATAAACCTATATCATCTACGTCAACCCTGGAAACCCTAACAACAACCAAACCTCTCACACCCACAGGATATGTTGTTCAGGGAACCTATTTAACATTATGTCTGGAGGTGTTAAGCTAGGATCCATAAATAAGTATTAAACTCCTAGCCAAGACATGATTCCCGGCGTCTACTATGCCGGGTGGGTTGCACGCCCTCTCTGATATCATGGAGAAACTGTATAGGAGATCCCTAGATCACGGGATCCCACCTATAGGTTTCGAAGACGGTCTTATACTAGCATCCCTTACCTTTCTCCTCTGCGCCCAAAGAGACTATGTTAGAGTTGTTGATTTAGGTGCCGGCATAGGCTTCTCAACACTATTCCTAGCTTATGGCATGAGCTCCGGGTGTCGAGGAGAGCTGGTGGCTGTTGAGTATGATGATCATAGGTTTGAGGAGCTTAGGGCTAATACCACCATACTGTCGGAGATCGCGGGCTCCACGGTTAGGGTTGTCGCTACACGTATGGAGGGTTTAGAGTATCTTAGCAATCTGGAGGATGAAAGCTTGGATCTCTTATTTGTGGATGTAGAGAAGAATCTGTACCCGGAGGTTTTAGGAATGTCTAGGAGGAAGTTGAGGGGAGGTGGTTTAGCTGTTTTCCATAACGCTATAGCGCCTAGACCGCCTGATGAGTTCTTTGAGATAGCTAGGAGAGAGTTTAAACACCTCATCATCCCCTCTAGGGCGGGCTTACTAGTAGCTTATAGGAGTTAAGGGTGGATGTCTGCATAGCTACTTTCAACTCCATCCTCTAAGCTCCCATGGGCCTTAGTTGGTTTTAATGAGGGAATGTTTTAAGGTCGCCCTCTCCTATCCTCTCTTGGAGGTGCTCTGAACTTGGTCCCGGTTGTGGATCTCCATGAGGATATATCTACGTATTTCATGCTTCACGGTGGTGGTTATAGGCTTGCTGATTTCTCGTTGGATGTTGACGGTAGAGATGCTGATATACCCAAGTATCTTAGGGGTGGTGTTAGGCTTGTCTTCGCATCAATATTCACAGGCCTTGAGACATTTGATCCTAGTATTTCAAAGACCTACTATGAGCTTTACAACGTGTGGGTTCCGGGTATAACGTTTAGGGGCTCCGAGTCTGCCTTGTTGGAGCAGCTTAGGATATACTATAGGCTTGTGGAACACCACGGGGAGCTCCGTATTGTGGCGGGTTACGCTGACGTGGAAAAGGTTTTAGGGGATTCTTCTAGGGTCGGCTTGCTACTACACCTTGAAGGTGCTGAGCCTCTAGCAGACCCCTACGATTTGAAGATACTCTACATGCTTGGTGTTAGGAGCATTGGGATAACATGGAACCACTGTAATAAGTATGGTTGTGGAGCTTCGTCCAGGAAGGACTACGGTTTAACAGATGAAGGTGAGGAGCTCGTTAGAACAGCTAACAAGCTGGGAGTCATAGTTGACATAGCACATGCTAGCAGAAGGACGGCTTTGGACGCACTAGCTATAGCTAGGAAACCAGTTTTGATAAGCCACGCAAACCTAAGGAGGTTTATCGATACACCTAGAAACGTTGACGACGAGGTACTAGAAGCTCTCAGCAAGAACGGGGGAGTCATAGGGCTCTCATGCATAGGACCATTGATAGCTAGGGGGAGGCAGGCTACCCTGGAAGACCTAGTAGAGCAATACCTCCACCTACATCAAACCTATGGGTCGCACATAGCAGCCATAGGGACAGACTTCCTAGGACTCCTAGGCCTACCAGCACCAAGAGGCTTCGAGTCCATAGATAAGGTGGTAAACCTACTAGCTAAGCTAAAGGAGAGAGGGCTAGGAGATAGAGATGTGGAGAGAATAGCCTACGAGAACGCCCTAAGAGTTATAAAGGCGAACCTAGAATAGAGTGGAAAAGCCGAATGACCGAAGACTATTGTAGTTAAACCATTAGACTTAATTATAACCTGGTAGGGCTACAGCAATACGGTAACCCCTTAAACGTGGGAGGAAAAGACACACACTAAGTATATTAGCCCCCCACAATACATGATACACCGGGGGCTGGCTTGGTTGACGTTGTAACAATATTATCAATACTAATCCCAGTGATAACAAGCATAGCTACACTAGCATACTGGCTTGGTAGGAAGTTCGCTTCAATCGAAGAGAGGTTCGAGAGGATAAACGAGAGGTTCGAGAAGATAGACGAGAGGTTCGAGAAGATAGATGAAAGATTTGAAAAAATAGATGAGAGGTTCAAAGAAATGGATGAAAGATTCGAGAAGATAGACGAGAGGATTGAGAAGCTTGAGAGGGGGTTTTCCAGCTTTAGGGATGTTTTCATCCAGTATAACGAGACTCTCTTATCCCTTCTTGAGGCTAGGGGTGTTCTATCTAAGGGTGAGGTTTTAGCCCTTAAAGGTATTCTAAGCCCTCTAAGACCTCACCCTACATCAAAATATTATACTGAGGAGGTTGCTAGGAGGCTTGATGAGCTCCTAGCTAAGGATCCTGAGGAGCTAACCCTCTCCGATCTAAGAGAACTAGAGAGGATTGGCGATCTTATATGGCTGGAGGGTTACGAGTCTGATAGGATGGATCTAAGAGAGTATGGTATGAAGCTTAAGGTGTACGTCACGTTGGTTAAGGTGGTATTCATATACCCAAAGCTTAGGAAGCTTAGAGAGGAGGGTATACTCGGACTCCGATCTTAACCCTCTTTTAACTCCATCCTGGTTGAGAAGTGTAGAACAGCTATCTACAGTGGAAAGGGGTTGTGCTATGCTGGGTTTGGTCGTTTTAGTAGGTGGATTTTTGCTAGGTCTTCTAGGGATTCCACTGTGTCTAGTGCGTCGTAGGGGTCTTGGTTGCTGTACACTACTATCCCGTGTCTCTCTAGTACTGCTGTGTTGCATCCTGTTTCTTTGAGTGTTCTAGCTACTGTTAGGGCTAGCTCCTGTGATCCTGGTTTTAGTTTTGGTACTACTACGTAGCATTTGATTTTAAGTGATGCTTCTGTTAGAACCTCTAGGTCTAGTTTTAGACCTGCCTCTACGGCTGCTAGGGTGTATGGTGGGTGTACGTGCACTATTGCGTTAGCCTCCTCTATGGCCTTGTATATGTGTAGGTGCATTAAGTATTCTATGCTCGGCACGCCTCTAACTCTCTCGCCATCAACTGTTATCACCGCTATATCGCTTGGTTTTAGAGAGTGTTTGGGGACACCGCTCGGGGTTATGTATATGAACCCCCTAGGCCTGTCTATGAAGCTTACGTTACCACCCTTAACCTGCACCAGCCCTCTCATGTAGGCTAACCTTATAACCTCCGCTACTGCTAAAGCTCTACCCTCATCGAAGTAAATGTCCTGCTCCACAGCTACACACCTCGATCTCAGCTGTCTACAGGCTTCTAGCTACAGCCTTAACATCTTCCACTAGGTTCGCTATTATTAGTGGTGTATCCTCTATCCTCCAGTCTTCGAGTAAACTTGATAATAGTATCCTGATGGCTCTCACAGGCTTCCCCTCCTCTAACGCCTTCAGGGTTGCTATTACCGTATCCTGTTTAAGCCTCTTCGATCTAAGTAACCTCCTTAGATCATCAGGGTTTGATCTAGATGCTTCTTCGAGAACCTCTCCCAGCTCCTCTAGCTTCTGCAGAGTCTCCGATACAATGTTATCCCCTATAGCCCCCTTAAGTCTTTCAATGACCCTCTTCGACCCTGAGGTTAGGAGTAGCACGTAGGACTTAGCGTTTGAACCCTTCACAGCATTTATATAGTCATCGTAGACCTCTGATTTAACCTCGTAGACCTCCGGGTGCTCCAGATCCCCTCTGGTTAGGTACCAGAGGAATATTGACGGGTAGTCTACAGACTCCCTAGCCTCCTCTAAAGCCTTAACCTCCAAGGCCCTCATAGCTATACCTTCAACACCTAGGGTTTCAGCTAGCTTCAAAGAATCTAGCGGGTCTACGAGCTCCCCATTAGGTTTTCTAGCAGCTACTAAGATGAACTTGTACTCCTCAACCTTGCCAGCCTCCGGAGGCCCTCTAACCCATGTTGCCGGCTCCTCCCCCTCTATCATAAGAGTGAAAGTCCACCCCTTATACCCGTCGAGCCTCCCATAGAGCCCTACCCTCGATGCCAATGCTTCTGCAACGGACACTATGGGGTTTATTGTTAGACCATACTCTTCAACCTTAAGCTCGCCTCTAACGAATACCATGTTGTGTAGCACGTAGCGTGTTGAGAACATCCACCTGCTAAGTATGGGGTCCCAGTATAGGTTAACCTGCCATCCATCAATTCTAGGAGTTACGAGACTAGGCTCTCCACCGGGGAGCTCCACACCCCTAACCCCTAGGTCGAAAGCCCTGTGAAGTGGGTAGGATAGAAGCTCGACAACCCCACCACCATAGTATACGATTGTGCCACCCGCGTCGAGGGCTACCGGAAAATACCTCTTAAAAGCCCTCCTACTCCACGAATATATACAAACCCTACCACCACCAGCCTCACAACACCTCTCCTCAACAACCTGACCTATGACATCCCTAAACCTGGAGAGGAAAACCTCAAGCTTGCGAGTAGGAGATCCTAAAAGGCTACTAGCCTCGTAAACCTCGTCACCACTAAGATCCCTACCACTAGCCCAAGCCTCGTAGACACTGACAACTCTAAAAACATAGTTAACCATTAAACCCCCACCATACTCAACAATAAGCTACCTAGGGATCTTATACCATCCATAAAGAGCTGGTAGCCGGGCGGGGATTCGAACCCCGGTCACGGGGGCCAAAGCCCCGCATCCTGGGCCGCTAGACGACCCGGCTTCCAGGTAATAAATAGGTTTAAGCCGGAGACTTTAAAGCTTCCAACGTGTATAGTCTTCAGCTGAAAGTTTTACCCTTCAGAGCTCAGGAGTCAGCGAATTCCCGCTAACCCAGCCTTACATGAGCCAGGTGCCTCGGAGTTTAAAAGCGCAGACGGTGACCCCAGGTGTCCGAGATCCGTAGAGCCATGAGACCCTGGCAACAGAGGTTAATCCACTGCGGTGAGGGGGCTAGCGAAGCGTGAACTCTATATTCCTAGTTTGTTGTCAGTAGTTTAATGCATGTTTCAAGGTTTTGTGGTAGTTCGCTCGAGTCGCAGGCTATGTATGCTGCTACCTCGTTGTAGTAGGGTGATCCAAATCTACTGAATAGTGTTACCACTTTACCGTTATGGTTTAGCTTGTAGCCTTCGTAGACTGGCTCGTGGCCTCTTACTATGAGCTTCGTGTTCGTGGTTTTCAAAGCGTGTTCTGTAACCTTAGGACCCCATAGTACTCCAGCTCCTCTAGGGTTTGGAGCTCTGTATTCTACGTGTTCTGCCGGGTCGTTCCACAGGATCTCCTCTATAACGCTTAGGTGCCTATTCCATCCTAGGTATTCTAGGAGGTCGTTTTTCAAAATTGTGGGAGGGCCTCCGTGTAACATTAAAGCCACACCCTCTACCACTAGAGCGTGTGGTAGCATGCTGAAGAGGTTTAAGGATAGATCGTACAAGCTCCTCCAACGCTCCCCATATAACTCCCTCAAAGCATGGGGATAATCGTGGGGGTAAGGCTTTAAATCCCTTGGAGGCTCGTGGTTACCTCTTAACACCACAAGCCTCCAGCCCATGGCCTTCTTAAGCTCCACCACCCTAGCTAAGGTTAAAACCTGACCTTCGGGAGGCCCCCTATCAATGTAATCACCTAGCAATACCAAAAGCCCCTCACCAAGAACCCCCTCCTTTTCAAGGTACCCGAGAATCCTCGTGAAAGTCTCAAAATCACCGTGGACATCGCCCACAACGCCCAGAGGGCCCTTAAAACCTCTTAAAACTATAACACCGCCCCTTCTGAAACCACCGTGGTAAGAATCTCTACGCTCCTCTAAAACCATGATGCCAATCATGTCCTCCAGAAGCTCCTCGAAACCCCGAGCGCTAGGGAGCGTCAACCTATACACCCTTAGGTATACCAGAGCACTAAACATCTTAAACACATATCTATAATAAGGCCTAGGGGAACCCCTCCAGGCCTTTGCCAGGCTCCCCCAGTTACAGTCTGTGGGGTATTGTTTATAAGCTTCTGGCTTAGATATAATAGTGTGGTTTAGAGTGGGCTTTGCTGGGGTACCTGGTGTAGGGGGAATGCATAGCGGTTGACGTTAATTACGGTTTTAGGCTGTTTGAGGATTCCCGTGGGGGTGGGTGTGTGGGTGAGCTCGGGGGGTTTGTCTGAGGCCCTGTATAAGGTTATCGGATCTATCTACAAGTATGTTGATGACCTTGTTGTTCTAGAGTATCCTAGGAGGTTGCATAGACGTAGTATTGATGTTGCTACTAGACTTAGGGATGGTAGGCTGGTTTTACTTAAGGTTACTGATGATGTTGAAAACCTTTCTAGGCAGGATGTGCGGGAGCTTAGGGATGTTGCGTCAGCTCTGAGTTCGGGGGCTCTAGTAGTTGCTAACTATACGGGTGGGCTTGAGTTTGTAGATGAGGTTGCCTACGAGGTTTGCGGTGTTAAGGCTGTTAATGTTAACACGTTGGAGAGGGTGTTAGCGGGTGAAGCTAACGTCTACATATACCAGAGTGGTGATATGTTCAAGGTTAAGATCGACGAGGAGGCTATGAGGAGGAGGAGGGTTGAGAAGGGGTTAAGCTTAGGCGAGCTAGCTCAGAGGATTAGGGTTAGTAGGAGGACTGTTTACGAGTACGAGAGGGGGTACATAGAACCGACCATAGATAAGGCTGAGAAGCTGGTCGAGCTCCTGGGAGAGGAGATCCTTGCATCAGTAGATATATTCGAGCGCCCTAAGACAAGCAAACATAGCGTTGAAGAGGTAGCCTTCGACTCTAGAGAGGAGGAGGATCTAGCTAGAAGGCTTATGGAAAGGAATTTTAGAGTAGTTCACGCTAAGAAGACAACAGTAGACATAGTGGGTTCAAGAGCTGATAAAAAGATACTCCTAGTCGTTAGACATGGGAGAGAGAGCTTTGAAGGCCTTAAACTCAAATCAATGAACTCTAGAAGGCTGGCTAGGATATTAAACACTGAGAACTACGTGGTGGTAGATGATAGAGTGGTGAAGAAGGACTTGGAGGGGGAGGGGATAGAGGCTTACACTAAAAACGAGGTTGTGGAGCTCCTTAACAGCTAAGATCTAGGGTTTAATGTAGTATAAAGGTCGGAGAGGAAATTGATCGCATGAGCCTAGGCGATTCCTATGGGAGGCTGGGGTTTCTATATCACAGGAGCTCCAGGGGTTGGTAAGAGCACGGTTTTCATGAAGGTTGTAGATGAGCTAAGGAAACTTGGCTGTAGTGTTGGCGGTATGTACGCTCCAGAGGTTAGAATGGGGGGTGTTAGGGTTGGGTTCATGATTGTAGATCTGGACTCTGGTGCTCGGGGGTGGCTTGCTAGGGTTGGGGATTTTAGGGGGCCTAGGGTGGGTAAGTATGTTGTTGTGGTCGATGATGTGTTAAGGGTTGGAGTGCCAGCTCTTGAGAGGGCTTTAGCTGGTAGCAATGTTATAGCTATAGACGAGATTGGGCCTATGGAGCTTGCTGTTCCCAGGCTTAGGAGCTCCATCATAAGGTGTATAGAGTCTGGGAAGCTTTACCTAGCTGTAGTCCATAGAGGGTTGAGTGGTAGAGATCCCGAGGTTTTTAAGTTGATCTCCACCAGGGGGTCTATTGTTGAGGTCACATTAGAGAATAGAGGGAGGCTGTTGGCCTCCGCTGTAGAGATTGCTAGGAGGATTTCAAATGAGGCTTGCCCTGGTGGATGAGGGTAAGGTCCTAGTATACATACCCGACCCCCGTGAGGCTCTAGCACCCCACGGTCTCGAACCTGCATGGCTCCCGGTATTTTATAATCCGAAGATGGAGTTTAATAGGGATTTAGCTGTTCTAGCATTACAGGTGTACCTGGACAGGCTGTCCCCTCGTAAACCTATATTCGTGGCTGAACCTCTAGCCGCCACGGGGGTTAGAGCTTTAAGGTATGCTCTCGAAGTCGACGGGGTCTTAGGAGTTTACGCATCCGATATTAGTAGGGTTGCCTACGAGCTAATAGAGTCTAATGTAGCCTTGAACAACGCCTGGGATAGGGTCAGGATATTCAATGTTGACGCTAACACCCTCCTATACAATCTTAAAACAGCTAACACCCCCGTTCTAGCCGTGGACATAGACCCCTACGGCTCCCCGGCACCCTTCATGGAAGCAGCTTTAAACACCTTAGGGGATGGAGGTCTACTTATGGTTACTGCTACCGATACAGCTGTACTTGAGGGCTCCAAGAGGTCTAAGGCTTTTAGGAGATATGGGGTTCAACTCACTAAGACACCCTGCTCTAGGGAGATAGCTGTTAGAACGCTCTTAGGCTACATAGCTAGGGTTGCAGCAGCCCACGATAGATGGGTTAAACCGTTAATCTCGATCTACATAGACTACTATGTAAGGATAGTGGCTCAAGTCCGTAGGAGCGCTAGAGAGGCTGAGAGAATGCTATGGGATAAGATAGGATATGCAAGCTACTACCCAGAGTTGAAATACACCACGATAAGACAGGATACAGTGGAAAGCTTTAGAGGGGCCCAGGAGGTTAAGATAGGACCCTTATGGATTGGGGAAACCCTAGACAGGGAGTTCATAGAGCTGAGTCTGAGGGAGCTGGAGGGTAAATTCGGTTACCTAAGAACAAAACCAAAGCTAGGAAAGCTCCTTCTAAGTCTCAGAGAGGAATCGCTAGTACAGGGTGAGTTGTACCAGAGACTAGATTTGATAGCCTCAGCCCTTAGAAAACAAACCCCACCGAGACATAGGATGGTGGAGGAGCTTAGAGCGAGAGGGTTTAAAGCTACAACCACCCACTACCACCCAGTAGCTATAAGAACCGATGCTAGCCCGAGGGAGCTGTTCGAGTTAATATGAGGAGTCTAGGGCGTGGAGGTTACCAGCTTCCTGGAGGACGCTATCTTGGACACCCATGAATCCATAAGAGCACATGTGCTAGGCTCGTAGAAGTTGCCTACCCCACACCGGTCTATGATTGGGCATGTTGTGCACGGTATGTTTAATATGCTTCTAAGGCTTACTCTCACTAGGAGCTCGTCTGAGTTATTGCTCTTAGCTAGGATTAGCTTGAATGTTTTACGCCCATTTACTGTAACCTCCTCTCTCTTAATCAAACCCCTCTTGACGAGCCTTGCAACAAGCCTTGAGCCCTCCCTACTATCTAGCTTAAGCTTCTTCCATAAATCCTTCTGTAACATGTAACCTCCGTTTTCCCTTATCAGCTTGAGCGCTACATCCTCATAGCTGGCTAGCTGTTTAACCAACCCCCTGACACCTTATAAGGCGGTACCCTATATTAGTTTTAGGGGCTAGAGTTTAAATAGTAAAGCTTAGCTCAGACCCTTTGAAGCCCTCACCTGTGCTCCAAGTTCTACGTGGATCTACATGGGCTGACAAATCTAATAGTAATGCGTGGAGAGCGAAACAATTTAAACCCCCAGAGACCCTATGTAGCGAAGACCGCCCTCCCCGAGGTGTGGTTCTAGAAACTCGTGGAGAGGTCGGAAAGCCGTTCTGAGGCTGTTTCAAGTTTTATACCTATAGGGGTTGATGCTAGGAAAACCTCAAACCCCACCCTATACTAGCATACAGAGATGTAAGCTTCAACTAAAACACAATACAGAGACCTCCCCCGCTAGAGAGGTTAAAATGTTAAATCAGAGCAGCCACAGAATGCCGGGGTTCCCCTCACAGAGATGAACTGGAGGATTCTATGAAGGTGGAGCTGTAGGCCGGGGCCACCCAAAGCGGGCAAAGGCTAATGACATGGTGGGGCTGTGAAAAGCCCCACATGAAGCCAATGAAGCCAAGGGCATCAAGGAGGCCTCACATCAAACAATATAAACCCCCTTGAAGCCCTAACCCCATTACGTTGGGGTTACCTTGAAGCTCTATTCCCCGCGTTCTTTTAAGCTAGGGTTGCTTCACCCTCTAAGGGGTTGTAGGTGGGCTGGGTCGGGTTTGTTGTGGGCCTTGTTAGGTTAGGGAGGCCTGTTAACATGGTTATGGGGGCTCTAGCGTTGTTCCTAGGTTTTTCTGTTATCTCGGGGGAGCCTCCTCTACTCATACCCGTAGACCAGGTTTTCCCGCTATTCCTGGCCGGGCTTCTCATAGCATACTCTATTATGGCTGTTAACGACATAGTGGATGTGGAGGCTGATAGGGTTAACGCCCCCTGGAGGCCTATAGCCTCAGGCCTTGTACCTGTTAGCTTAGCGTGGAGGGCTGCGGTGGTCGCTATATTGTTAGGTTTAGGTTTAACACTCTACATTGAACCCCACGTGTTAACCCCGATAGTAGCTCTGTGGTTCCTCGGCTTAGCACATTTCTACAACCTGGGGGGTAAGAGGTATCTTGTACTAGGTAACCTTATAGTGGCTTTTCTAACAGCCTTCCCCCTACTCTACGGTATGGTGCTAGCAAGTCATTACATGGAGGGGTCCTGGGGTTGGGGGGATTACGTTAGGTCAACGATATTCTGGTCTATGATCTTCCTCTCAGTTCTAGGACGTGAGGTTTCTAAAGGCATAGTCGATGTTGAAGGTGATAGGGTTGTAGGTGTTAGAACCATAGCTAACACCTATGGAGCTCGGATTGCAGCGTTTACAGCTTTAACCCTCTACACCCTAGCAGTACTTCTAAGCCTCGCCCCGGTAGCTCTAGGTGTTGTTAACGTGGTGCCATACCTAGCTATAATACTACCCGTAGACCTTCTAGCTTTACTAGAGGGTTTAAGTCTAACCTCTAACCCTACAAGGGAGAGGGCTGTAGTTCATAAGAGGAGGGTGTTACTGCTAATGCTAGTAGCTATGATAGGCTTATATATGGGCTCTGCTAGATCCTAGCATTAGAGGGTTTAACATGGAGGTTCTATTCGAGCTAGAACCCGTTAGTAGTAGGGCTAAGCTACTAGGCAGAGTTAGGGAGCTCGTGGATCTAGTGGATTGGATAGATGTGCCGGACTCCCCCATGGGCAGATCTAGATTCCCCTCCCCCATAGTAAGCTGTGTTATAAAAAACCTCTTCGAGGACACCAGGGTCATAGCCCACCTCAGGGTTATAGATGTAAGCCGTGTAGCGTTAGAGGCAACCCTTAGGGGGCTTGAGCTATGTAACGTTGAGAGGGTGACTTTTGTTAGAGGGGACGTCATAGAGGGGTCTAGCGTGGTTAGAGACGTAGAACCGGAGGAGGCTGTCCGTATAGCTAGGTCTAGTACTAAGGTAAAGCCGGGGTTGACTTTAAGCTTGAGGAAGAGCTTGGAGGAGATAGAGGGGAGGCTTAGGGTGGGGGCTGAGTTCTACCTGGTGCTCAACCTTAACAAGGATAGCGTGGAGAAGATGGAGGCTACTAGTAGGGTTGCTAGGAAGCTTAACATCAAACTATACCCCTACGTGGTGCTCATAACGGATACTAACAGGGATAGGATACTAGGAGTGATGGAGAAGTGGAAGCTACACGATTTCAACGAGGCTTTAGAGCTAGTAGAAGCCAGTAACGATGTTGCTGACGGCATCCTAGTATCCTCCCCCATGGATTTCAAGGGGGGCCTTGAGCTTGTTAGAAGACTTAGGAGGAGGTAGCTTTAGGAGGGAGAAGGCGTTACTAAGGAAACTTGTATGGGATAAGCTGGTTGAGTTGAAGGTAGCTCTACCACCACCTCCACACGGTAGAATTCCTAACTTCAAAGGAGCCGAAGTAGCTGCTAGAATGCTAGCAGAGACCCCTGAGTGGAGGGGGGCTAGGGTAGTGAAGGTAAACCCGGATAGCCCGCAGAGATGGGTTAGGCTTAGAGCTCTCAGTGAAGGTAAGATCCTCCTAATGCCAACCCCAAGGCTTAGAGAGGGCTTCCTACTCTTAGACCCGAAAAGGATACCGAGGAGCCTTTATGAGAGAGCCTCAACGATAAGAGGGGCTTTTGAAATGGGAGTTAAACTCAGGAGCTTAGAGGATCTCGTGAACACTATTAAGAACATCGACTTTATAGTTGAGGGTAGCGTTGTCGTAAACCAGTGTGGAGAGAGGCTCGGCAAGGGGGAGGGGTATGGAGAGTTGGAGTACGCAGTACTACTAGAGCTTAACCTCGTAGACCCCAATGTGATTATAGCTACCACAGTACACGAGCTCCAAGTGGTCGAAGAGAGGATACCCCAGGACCCATATGATGTGCCAGTAGACGTTATAGTAACCCCTAGGAGGGTTGTGAGAGTGCAACGGTGTAGGAGTAGGCCTCCAGGAGTTCTATGGGATCTCCTCGATGAGAGGAAGCTTAAAGAGATACCTATTCTAGGGGAGCTTAGATCACGTGTTAAGCGCTAGCATATCCACTTCAACTACTCTAGGTTCCCGCCTCTAAGTTTTAATAGTTTTAAGGCTCCTATTCAATTCTTAGGATTCCTAGGTGTTGCGGTTTGCCTGTATACCATGGTAGGGATTTGAGGAAGCCTAGCGGTGGTCTGAGGAGTAGAGGTTATAAGGTTAAAAGGAAGGCTTTAACAGGTAGTTCTCCAACGCTTACAAGGTTTTCGAGTAGTGACGAGAGGGTTGTTGAGAGGGTTACTGGTGGTAATGTTAAGGTTAGAGCTGTTAGAGTGGCTGAGGCAGTAGTATCAGATCCTAGAACGGGTGTTGCTAAGAAGGCCAAGATATTAAGGGTTGTTGAGACACCTGCTAATAGAGAGTATGCTAGGAGGAATATTATAGTGAAGGGTACTGTGATAGAGACTAGTATGGGTAGAGCTGTGGTAACCTCAAGGCCGGCTCAGGACGGTGTTGTGAACGCTGTGATTATAAGGGAGGAGAAGTAGGGTTAAACGTTGGCCTTGGGGAGGGAGCGTAAGGGTAAGAGGGTGGTTGTGTGGCCCTCGTACATAGATGAGAGCATCCCTAGGAGTATGGGTAGGAGGATATCTAAGTCGAAGGCCGTTAGAAGGCCTACTGTAGAGGAGATAAGAGTTGCAGCTCAAGCCTTAAACCTAAACCCTGTGGTTGAGCAATCCAGGTACCCGAGAGCGTGGTGGGAGGTTCAAGCTAGAGTTGTAGTAGATAAGGTGGCTTCCAAGAGGCGTGTTCTAGAGTTAATAGCCTCAAAGATAGCTGAGCTAAGGAGAGCTCATGCGAGGTAGGATTTCAATTTGAAGCGGAGCTAGCCTAGATGTAGTTAACCACTACTCCGAGCTCCCCGGCCACCCTACCTATGATATCCCTCTGCTCTCTATTCAAACTCTTCCTCTCCACAACTAAAGTTGCTACAGGTGTTGGATGGTTTCTTATTATAGCCTGTCTCACCACCACCTCTATATCCTCGCTTCTTATGCTATGCCTAGCTATTATGTGTCCGAAACACATGTCACCCTCAAGGCTAGCCTTTGTGTATCTTGAAGGGTAATGTGGGCCTCCAATAGCTGATACAGCTTTACAATCACCAGGCTTCCTAGAGAGGCTCTCAGCCACCGCGTGAGCCATGGCAGCTCTAGCCTTCTCATCCCTCCACTCCACCTCAGTGCTCCCAATCTCTATGAAGACTACCGGTGCTCTCAGGCCCGTTGGGCCGTGGTGTGTAGCCTCCAGCGTAACCTCGTAGCCTTCGAGACCTAGCTCTGATGAGATCCTAGCGTATGCTCTTAGGAGCTCCCAGGCTAGAGCTGGATACGCTATCGCTAGTTTCAACGGCTCCCCACCGTGAGCTTTACGAGTGGGGTTCCCTGGGTGGTGCACGCTCAGAGTCTTCCTACCGCTCTCAGCCCTATGCCTTGAAAGCACTATGATGCTATTGAATCCATCTAGAAACCATGAGTATAAGTCTAAGTCTACAACGTCGACATTGAAGCCAGCTACCACAGCTAGGTCGGATTCAAAACACTCAGCAACACCTCCAACACTACACCTCCTAGCCCTAAGAAGATCCACCAGATACCTAGAAGCCCCCAGCCCCGCTAAATCACCTGTGGAGTAGGCTATTAAAGGTCTCATGGCAGGCCCCCTCTACGAGGTGGTATGGAGGCCTTAAAAAGAAGGGTTTCCCCGCTTATACCGTTGATTTTAAGGTTTAACCTGTGGAACTGAGAGTAGGGTTTGGGTTGGTTGTTAGGAGTATATCCGTTGCCATAACGGGTTCTAGTGGTGTGAGGGTTGCTCTTAGATTCCTAGAGGTTTCTAGATCTGCTGGGCTTGAGGTAAGGGGTATCATAGTATCTGATGGTGCTTTCAATGTTGCACGCCACGAGGAGGGCTTGGGTGGGGAGGAGCTCTTAGAGGTTCTATCGAGGTACTCTAAGGTGTATACTGATAACCAGTTCGAAGCACCTCTAGCCAGTTCGAGCAACCAGCCTGATGGCATGGTAGTAGTGCCTGCTAGCATTAAAACCATAGGGCTTATAGCTAACGGTATACCATCAACGTTAACGAGTAGAGCTGCTCTAGCCATACTAAGGCTTGGAAGGAGGCTTGTCATAGCACCGAGGGAGACCCCCTTGGGGGTTGCGGAGCTCTCTAACATGTTAAGGCTAGCTAGGATGGGGGCCCTAATAGTCCCCATGACCCTAGCTTTCTACATAAAACCTAGGAGCGTCGATGACCTTGTGGACTTTATAGTGGGTAAAATATTCGACGTCCTCGGGGTGGAGGTGAGAGTGTATAGGAGGTGGGGTGAAGGTGGCTATGTTGAGAGCTGAGCACACCCCCCACTCTACTTTTAAGCCTTACCCTCAATCTGTAGAGGTGGAGAGCGGATGACGAGCTCTGCCGCTCCCGAGGCTTTGGGTGAGGAGCGAACTCCCAATGGTGGACGCTCTCTCGTGGAGCTCCTACCCAAGGGTTTATACTACGAGTTTATAGCAATCCCCTGTAACTCCAAGTACACCATGCCTTTAGGCTTGTATAATGGTGTTAGGCCGTCCTTCACAGTCTACAGGGAGGCTGGTTTATACAATGTTCTAAGGGGTGGGGTGAGGGAGCTCTTCCTACTAGCCCCCTACGATCCCATTCTATTCTATGAAAGCCTAGTTCATAGACTTGAGTCTAGGATTGAGTGGGGTGCTGATGGATGCCCTGTGGTTTCAGATCTCCTCGGATGCTGGTTCCAGTGCACCCCTGTACTGGTCGTGGAGGACCCGGGTTTCGATGTGTACGAGTGTTCTATGTTTAAGCATATATCTGGAACCCCTCCACCATATAGTAGGGTTATGGGGTGTCTTGTGGAGCTCCTAGTAGTGTACACTAAGGCTAAGGTTGGGGTTGCCAGAGAGGGTTACTTGGATTACGCTAGGTGGCTTAGGTGGTGTGTTGAGAGAGCCTCTAAAGGTGACCCTAGGTATGTATCTATTGCAAACCTCATACTGCAGAGTCTTGAGGGAGCTACTGGGGAGAGCCGGTAAAATCCTGGATCTCTACACTTTACTCGTCGAACCCGCCATGGGCTACCTGAGGCATAGAGAGTCTATCGCATCACTACAAGGCCCCCCATTATGCTACGAGGAGTGTCTAGCCCTAGAGGATCTCCTATCAAACGTTAAGGGCTCAAAAGTATGCATCGTAGGGCCCCTAGGAGGGTTTAACTACGAAGAATGCGATGTTATAGGAGCACCTGAGGGTGGAGCAGGGCACCTGATAGCCTTAGGTGTTAAACCCCTATATGTAACCGGAGATCTAGATGTCGAGCTTAAAACACTAGACATAATACTCGAAGCTACAAGGATATTTCTAATCCACATACACAGCGATAACATTGAGAGAGTCCTAGCATACGGGGTGAGACGTCGAATAACAAGGGTAGTCTACACATCCCAGGTTCCAACAACAACATGCACCCTACCACTCGGAGGGTTTACTGATGGGGATAGAGCTGTGATAATAGCAATGCTAGCGGGGGCACGCGAAATCCGAATCCTAGGCTATAACTTCAAAGAACCCTCATACAGCCATAAGAGTGTAGCATTACGTGACGAGAGCAAGATTGTTAAGCTGAAGCTAGCGGCTAAGATGATAGAGGAGTCTGCAAGGATACTAGGCTACACCACAGCATGGAGACGTGATGCGCTAACACTCTTAAGAGTCGAAGACCACCCAAGTATGACCCCAACCCGCCTTTAAAGGGCGGGGTTTCGAACCTCTGGGTCTTGGGTGTTAGCCCTCCCATGGGGGTTTAATCGTTTTACACCATTATGTATTACTATGTAGCTTTCAATCTTTCTTGTCAAGGTTATTCTGCATCCCTGTCTTCTTGCTATGTTTAGTGCTGCGTTCACATCAGCGTTTACCTTCCTCCCAGTCTTATTGCATATGTATAGTCTTCTATATACCCTCCCATTCTCGTCTCACCGCATATCGAGCATTCCCTGCTTGTGTAATACTCTGGTACAAGCTCAACCTCTATATCATACTCTCTGAACACATCTACAATCCATAGTACTATTTTCCTATACCACCATATGTTCGTGTTATACTCGTTACCGTTATCCTGGCTTAACATTATAGGATACCCTATATACAGCTTACGAACACCCCTGTTCCACAGTGTTTCTGCTAGAAATCTAATCGATGTCCTGTATAGGTGTCTAAGCTTCTCATCCCTGACATACATTGCCTCAATGTACCTCTCATGGTATGTAAGCCATGTTGGGAACCCAGCGTTCCTCAGCAAATCCCTCACAGCCTGATATGTTGCAATCCCCCTCTTCCACCAATAATACTCAGACTTAATAACACCACCTTTAACCAATACTATGTAGCCGTTCGTTGTAACAACTGCGAATAAATTGTTTAAGCCCATGTCCATGAAAGCCTTTTCATTTCCATTAGGATCCTTTTGCTTAATAGACCCAGGGTTAACAATCCTACCCTTCTCATCTTTATAGTTGGGTTTTACATAGTCCTTCTTATTTGATTTTGGTGGTTCTCTCCCAACATTTATTGGCAGATGTGCGAACCACTTTCCGTTAACGTATATTATTTCAAGCCTTCCTTGCCTACCCTCCTATCTAATTCTACCAGCATACCGGATCCTCAAACCGAAGTCTTCTAGAACTAGGTAGCCTCCATTTTCGTCAATAGGCTCTAGGTGGTACCTATCGTTCCTGATGAATATATGTACCTCCTTCCTACCAGTAAACCTATCCTTCCAATATCCTGGAGGTGAAACCTTCCTAGTATGAGGTGGTAGCCTGCCTTGCTTCTTAAGCTTTAGTAGCTCGAAGAATGCATTCCAAGCTTCATCGTTCTTCTGTATAACAACTTGAACATTAACACCTAGGGTTCCATTGCATTTGTAGTAGTACTTCTTGTTTAACTCTCTACTCCTCCTCCTAGTAAGCTCTCCTTTGAAGAATGCCTGTCTCTTCTCATAGTTAAGCTCATTGTATAGCCTAACGCAGGTCAAGCCAATACCCATTAGGCTTTCATGCTCAATCTCAGATGGTAGTAGTCTTAGCCTAACATCCTTCCAGTTACCGCCTAGCCTCTCCTCAATCTCCTTCCTTAGGGCTTAGAGGGGGTCGGGGCCTCCACCCGCAGGTACAAATCGGGGAATTGCCCCCCTTGGGTCATCCTTCCAAGCACTTCACCCACAGATGGAGCCACCCCAACCCTCTCCAGACAACACAGTATAGTATGAGATGTTTAAAAGCCTAACGCTTCAAAAACCACACCTTCGACGATAACCCCTACCTCGCCTTTAAAGGCGAGGTTTGCTCAGCTTTAATATCATAGCATGGTTTTAGCATGGTTTTAGTTACTTTCAATTCCATTGTATGGATTCAGGACTATTGTATCGCCTAGCGATCCTATAGAGTATGTCTTTCAATTCCATCGTATGGATTCCGCACCATCGCATCCTATGTTCACTATGGAAATCTCTCTCAATTCCATTATATGGATTCTATTCCATTAAGCCCCCAGTCGGGGGCTTCATGTATATGGTGTAGAGTCGGGTATTTAAGCTTTTCGCTTTTACATCTCATTAATTTCCCCACGTTGTGGATGGGAGTTTCCATTGTATACTGTTAGCATACATGTTTATGGATAGGGTGTCCAATGGTAGCATGCATAAGCTTTGGTTCATGTAGGTTTTAAACCTCCTATGCTATACATGTTTTAGTGTCCTCTTTTGGGTAGATTGTTTGTTTTCCACTCTTAGCTTTACCTGGGTCTTTTGCTCTTAGGAGGTTTACTGCTCTCTCCCCTCCGGTTCTGCTAATGGTTTTGGATCTGTTGTTAGTGATATTGCTAGACTATGCTAGTAGGCTTTTACGTTTCATTGTTAGACCTAGATGCCCTTAAGCTCTAGTGTAAGGGTGTTCAAGGCTTTGGAGCATAGAAGTATGCTCTGATTTTAGGCTGTAAACGGGCTTGAGGTGTAATGTTTATTGTTGGAGCAGTTGTTCAAAGTGCTTCGTAGAGCTGCTACGCTGGAATGGTATGCTAACAATTTACTATAACAGCCCTAGGGGATGTGGTGGAACCAACGTATAAATGGCATTCCTTCCATTGGAGGGCTACTTTCTTATTAAGCTCCAGGTGCGTGGTATAAGTGGTGTTGCTGGGTTTGCGTGGGGGTTTCAGGGTTTCCAAGCCTGTTATCTCTCGTCGTAGCAGGTTTTGGGATAGGGTTGTTGCTAGGAGTAGGCCTGAGGGTGTTAGGTGGCTTAGGTCTGATGGTAGTCCTAATTGGAGTCAGAGGGTTTTGAGGGTTAGGATTGGCGGTGCCGGTGTTATTGCTAGTAAACCTCCTGTTGTTGTTAACAAGTCTTCTAGTGTGTTGGAGGCTGTTGATTTGATGGGTTCTCGTGGTCTCAGAGGGCTCCCTGTTGTTGAGTTTAATAAGCTTGTTGGTGTTGTAACGGCTATGGATGTTGTAAGCTATCTTGGTGGTGGAGGTTACTTTAACATTGTTGTTAGGAGGTATGAGGGTAATGTTTTTAGAGCTCTTAGAGATGAGAGGGTTTCAACTATAATGAACCCCTCGCCTACAGCTGCGTACTCATCAGATAGTTTGGGTAGGGTTTTGGAGTTGATGATTGGGAAGGGCTTAGGGTTCCTCCCTGTTGTAAACGAGGAGGGTTTCGTTGAAGGTGTTATAACAGAGCACGACATAGTCATGTTGCTTGCTGAGAGGAAAGTTGGTGTTAGGGTTGCAGAGGTTGCTACATCAACTATAGTTACCGTAGGCTTAGAGGAGCCTTTGAGGAAGGCTGCTGAGACTATGGTTAGACATGGTTTTAGAAGACTCGTAGTACTATCAGGTGATGTTGTGGAGGGTTCGGTATCAGCTAAGGGTTTCGTAAACTTCTTCAGCTCACGTAGGGCCTTTAAATTCCTTAAGTCAACAAGTATAGATGAGATACTCGATGTGCCCGTCTCAGAGGTTGTTGAGAGGAGCTACGCTACTGTATCGGAGGACGACGATGTAGGGGAGGTTTGTAGTGTTATGAGGGAGACTGGGTTAAACTGGGTTCTAGTAACTAGGGGGGATGAGGTGGTGGGCTTGGTTACAGAGAGGGACGTGCTAGTAGCTCTTGCACTAGGAGGTGGTGAGATGTGACCGCAAGGGTCTCATCCTACATGAGCTCCCCTGTGTTAGTGGTTAAACCCACTGATACCCTGGCTTACGCTAGAAATCTGATGTTGAGTAGGGATGTGAGCAGGCTTGTGGTAGTTGATGACTACGCAAGGCCCGTAGGAGTTATAACCATAACTGATATAGCTAGCGTCCTCACCACTAGACCTGAAAACCTATTAGATGAGATCCTGGTAAGGGAGGTTATGAACACCGATCTTAAAACGATAGAGTATAACAGGTCTGTGAAGACAGCTGCCTACATGATGCTGAAATACGGGGTAGGAGGTCTACCGGTCGTGGATGAGGGTGGAGAGCTAGTAGGCATAATAACTAGGAGTGATGTTGTGAGAGCTTTCGCTGAAAGGTATAGAGGTGTGTTTAAGGTTGAAGAGATAGCTAGAAGAGATGTAACGGTAGCTAGGAGATCCCACAGCATATCATACATAGTAAAGCTTGTAAACACAGACCCCTCAGCTAAGGTTGTAGTAGTAGATGATGAAGGTAGACCTGTAGGTGTTATAACGAGAAGGGATATCGCATTCCTAGAACCCCTACTCCTAGCACGTAAGGGGAAGGAGGCGTTTAAAAAGAGTAAAGCTGAATCCCCCCTAGTGGAGGGTAAACTAACTCTAACAAGAAAGTATCTAGTACCACTAGCAGAGGACATAATGACCCCAGATCCGGTGGTAGCATTCACGGGGGAGGATGCAGCTGTAGCCAGTAGTAGGATGGTTGAAAAAAGGATTGGATGCCTCCCAGTAGTAGATGAGAGTAGGCTATTAAAAGGAGTGCTAACGAAGAGAGAGGTGCTGCTAGCAATTGTAACTAAGAAGGTTTAGGGCTCGAAGTCTAGGGAAAGCATTTAAGCCTCCAGGTTACAGTATAAAGTGGACCCGCGTGAATAAACCCCGCGTCTCGGGGCTATGTGTACGCGGGCGGGTCGGCTCCCGGCCCTACTTACAACCCATCACCATCTCGACATCAGGGTTTTAAGGTTTTAAATCCCCCCAATGTTCTCGGGGTGTCTGGTTGAAGTTTATAATTATGGTGGGCCCTGCAGGTTCTGGTAAGAGTACTCTTACCGGTGAGCTTGCCGCTCACATGGAGTCTTTCGGCCCTGTTGTTGCTAGGGTTAACTTTGACCCTGCGGCTGAGAGTTTACCTTACGATGCTGATGTTGATGTTAGGAAGTATGTTACTGTTTACGAGTTCATGGCTAAGGGTTTAGGCCCTAATGGGGCTTTAGTTGCTGCTGTTGACTCCCTCATAAACCATGTCTTCGATATTAGGGGTGTGCTTGAGGATATTAAGCCTGACTACGTCATAGTTGATACCCCCGGTCAGATGGAGCTCTTCGCCTACAGGCATGGGGGCCCCGTGGTTTTAGATGCTTTAACCTACAACTACCCCTCCCTAACAGTGTTCCTTGTGGATGCTGTGTTCCTGGAGAACCCCTCTAGTATAATCTCAGCTTTAACACTAGCCTCAAGCGTTGCTGTAAGGCTTAAGAGACCACAGGTTAATGTTGTTAGTAAAGCAGACCTACTCCTACCCGAGGTTTTAAACGAGCTGGTGCCTAGGCTTGGGGAGGAGGGCTTCCTAGAAAGCCTGGTCAGCTCTGATGAGGCCATAGACCCCTACACTCGAACCCTAATGTTAAACCTCTCCTCAGCCCTCTACAAGGCTGGTTTCATAGGAGAGGTTATACCCGTGTCGACAGGCATGCCGGAGACTCTGGACGCTCTATACGCTAAGATACAACAGGTTTTCAGTGGAGGGGAGGAGTATAAGTACTACGATGTTGTAGGTGGTAACTACTAAACCATAAACTTTTAAGTTTAAAACTAAAAGTTTTAGCCTGGTACCCGGCCTGCTAGGAGGCTAGAGAGGAAGGTGTCTACCATTGGTAGAGGATCGTGATTCGAGCGAAAGCGAGTTGTTAACGAAGGTAGAGGAGGCTAGGGATAGGATAGTTCAGTTGAAGGAGGAGAGGAGGAGGCTAATAGAGGATCTTAGAAGGCTTAGAGAGGAGAGGAGGAGGCTGGTAGAGGAGAGGAGGAGGTTTGTAGAGGAGTTTAAATCGCTTAGAGAGCGGTTGAAAGAGCTGAGGGAGAGGTTAGCTGAGGTTAAAGCTGAGAGGGATAAGGTTAGAGAGGAGGCTTTAAACAAGAGGGAGGATGTAAGGATAGCTAGGCAACTAGCTGAGAGGGAGGGGGAGGTTGCCAGGGTTAGCTTGAAGAGGCTTCAGAGGAGGCTTGAGGAGCTAGAGTGGAGGCAGATGACGACCGTTATGAGGCCTGAGGAGGAGAGGAGGCTTGTGGAGGAGATTGCTAGGATTGAGAGTATGATTATGAAGGTTAAAGAGGCTAGAAAACATGTCATCTCCGTCCTGGAGCTTGAAGCAGACTATAAGGCTACACTCCTGAAACTAAAAGATCTCAACAGTAGGTTGGCTGAGTTAGGGGAGGAGATTGGTAGGGTTAAAGCTCAATTGCAGGGTGTAGCGGAGAGGTTGAACGAGCTCAGTAGGAAGGTTAGCTCTCTATCAGAGGCTATAAGCGAGAAGAGCAGTAGGGTTGATGAGATAAGTAAGCAGCTTGATAGCTTATACGCTGAGTACCGTGGGGTTCTAAGCGAGTTAAAGAATATAAGGGAGTCTAGGAGGCTTGGGATACAGCTAGAGCTCCTAGAGAGGAAGAGGAGGGAGGTTAAGGAGAAGGCTGAAAGAGGGGAGCCTTTAACACTAGAGGAGATGAGAATCCTCTACGGGGAGCTGGAGTTCTAAAGCTCCTCTAATCACCGCTAAGCGTTTCCCCGCTAACGGTATTTGATTGTATCTGTGAATACCTGTATTTCCGTTAGCGGGGTTGGGCCTTGGTGTGGGATCACTAGCTTCACCCACACCTCATGGGCCCCGGTCGAGCCCTAACGCCATGGGGCTCCCATCTGAGGAGAGGTACTTCAAGCCAATGTTTATGGCTCCAACAACATCCCTCTCAACAACCCTGCCGTCCACGTATGCAACCCTTAGGACAACCTTCACTACCTTGAACCTACCTTTAGCCCCCCTCACCGCAGTGCGGATCAACAGGGGGCTGTAGCCATCAATCCTCTTCCCTGTGAACGGATCTACGCTTGAGGAACCTCTCTCTGATACCCTTACAACGTGTACTGGTCTATCCTCTAGTAGTTTTATTAGTGTAGCGATACTCCACTGGTGTATTCTGTGTCTAAGCTTCCTACTCTTATTCTTCTCCATCCTCCCCTTATCATCACCATCAATATCACCTATTACTACTACAGCGTTATTCTCCCTCGCAAGCTCCTCTATGAAGTTTACAACCTTATACAGTATATCCTTCTTTCTATCCCCCTCCCTGAGCTTTCTAAGCTTCTTTTTAATCTCCCTTGTTTTAGTAGACTTACCCTTCGATATCCTCTTCCTCCTAACAGCGTAGGCTATGACGATTTTACCAAGACCTGTCTCAATCCTAATAACCTCTACTAGAACACCGTTCTTGAATATGGCTATTGTTATGTTGTTCTCGTTACCATCAACAGCTATAACATTCATTTTATCGTAGAACACAGCGTATACTTTTACGAATGTTATGTATGCTAGCACCCTCCTACCCCCA
>Ga0079997_132685_pt1 | contig 56047 bp, 50 predicted proteins | sample PerSpoCPS_CMetaG_FD_69200 | JGI IMG/M metagenome (GOLD analysis project Ga0079997, IMG submission 69200) | Archaeal communities from Yellowstone National Park, Wyoming, USA - Perpetual Spouter C (PS_C) MetaG (SPADES assembly) (version 2) | ecosystem: Environmental > Aquatic > Thermal springs >... | reverse complement strand
ATGACCGGTTTTTTCAGAGCTAATTCCTCTGACGGAATGACTATGTCAATTCGCTTCAATTTTTCTTTGAGTTTTCCCCTCGGCATTTCACATTTTACATCTATAAAATTTAAAAGTTTCACGATGACTTTCTCAAATGTCTTCCCACCCCTTGCTTTCCTCATATTTCCTAAATCTTTTTCAAGCTGTTGAACCCAAAAAGAGAATTCATAAAAAATCTCTGCTAACTTACTAATAAATTCTTCCTCTTTCTTCTCAATCAAATCCTTTAATTTCTCTCTGATTTCCGATTGGTTTGAGCCTATATAGAGTTCTGCAAGCTTTTTCATAGCTATTTGCTCATATTTCCTGAATTCTTTTGCTGCTTCTTCATCAAATTTCAAAATTACTTTTCCAAAATTTTTACGCACAAAATCCTTCGTGAATTTGAGTTTTCCCCAGGTCAAATCTATAATTTCATCAACAGAAGGTATTTCTCTTTTGATTTGATCAATAATGCTTTTCATCCGAGTAAATTTCTTTTTACCTCTTTAAGAAAATGATATAAATTAAAGTTAGTTGAGATAAATTCTTTGTTCTCTTTACTTATCTTCTCCAAATTACCGATACCATTCTGAATTTTAATTTTCTGAATCTCACCTTTTATGCTTCGGAACGGTGGTTTCCTACTTTTCTGCTCCTCAACTATGGGATTAATATTAACTATCTCTATACCTATACCATCAGGAGCATGAAATTGTTCCTCCCTTTCTTCAAACAACTTGATGTATTTTTCTATATCCTTATCCTCAATCTGTTCCCAGGTCTTTATTTTTCCATTTCTTTCAAAGTAAGGTATTTTATCCCTGAATACAACAAAATGAGCAAATTTTATTCCCTTTGACTTTAAATTAGCACACTCCCCCAAGAGGTTTTCAAAATAGTTATTGGCGTTTTGTCTAAAATTAGATGTTATAAATTTTACAGAAATTGCCATCAATATTTCTGGGATATAAAAGATTTTTTTAGGTCCAATTCTTACTTCTTCAACTTCCTTACCCTTTTCAACAATAGCAATATCTATAATTTTTGTGTAGTATTTTCCCTCTGTCTGAACTTCCTTTCCATTCAAAAAATAAGCTTCGTATTTATCACCAATAAGCGATTTGATAGCTTCACCTAAAAATTTATGCAAAGGTTTAATTTTTTCTTCGCTTCTATCTCCATAAAGCAGGTAATTTATATAGCTATTTTTTACAGCTTCATAAAAGTCTTGATAAAGTTTTTCCTTGTTCATAATAAACCTCCCACAGGAATTCATTTATAATTTTTTGACTATTTTCTTTTTTCAAGAACTCAATTTGCTCATTTGAAAATTTTGGAATGCCAAAATTCTGGATGAAAGTTTTTGAGTAAGACTTCCATCCTCCTTGATAGCTTTTTGATGTTAGTTCTATATAAATTTTCATTATGTCGGAATTCAAAATTTTTTTGAGCAGATATAAATCTGTGAAAGGTTTCAATTTCGGAAAGATACCATATCCACTGTAAAATGTAGAATCTTCTTTTTCGCAAATAACAAAAGTAGGCTGTAAAGCCATGGGTGGAGTTAATAATTTTCTCCCAAAAGTTGTATTTATACCTTGTGTTCTTCCAAAAGCATACCAACTTTCATATTCTTTCTTCCCTCTATCTCTTTTTAGCAAAATTTCTTTACAGAACAATAAGTACTCGTAGGTTTTTGGAAATTTTTCTTTCAGCTCTTTTTCATCAATTAAGCTATATTTCCAGCCTATTAGTTTATAAGGGAATATAATTCTTCTTTTGTTATTTAAAACATCTTCTTCTGATTTTACTACGCTCGCCTTTATTATTTCTTTGGTTATGTCTTTTTCAATTAAAAACTCTTTCCCATGAAAAATTTTGACGAAATAATTTCCTTTTTCCGTCGGTTTCTCTATTATATACACTTTATCAGCTAATGTGGCAAGCCCAACCCTTATATCTGCAATATCTTTTAGTCTAAAAGGACACTTCTCAATCAAGCTGATTATCTCTTTTTCTTTTGAGTTCAGAAGTACCCACCTTTCAGCGTTAAGTTCATTATAATAAATCCTCTCCCCTTCAATATTATTGAGATTTTCTATTTCACTTTCAGATTTAGCCTTCTTAAAAATAAAATAATTCTTTGGCTTCTTTGATATTATCGTTATAGCTGTATATGTAGTGATTTTATTCTTCCTGAAGACTTGAAAGTAGTCAAAATCTATAATCTCTTCTATATACTTTGAAGTTTGCAAAAACTTTCTTAATCCTTTTGCCGAATGACTTGTAAAATAGCTATTAGGTGTTATATATCCCATTCTTCCTCCTTCTTTTAATAATTCTATACCAAGCTCAAAAAACGGAATAAAAATATCTGTATCACCTTGAACAAATCTCCAGTGTCTTTTTATCAGATTCCTTGTATTTTCATCTAAGTTTTGAATTCTTACATAAGGTGGATTCCCAACAACAGCAGAAAACTTTTGTCCATTCAATATACCTTTTAAAAACTTCCTATCTAAACTATTTCCATTATAAATGTTGAACTTTTGAGGAATTTCTCCCTCTTCTTCAAAAACAACTAATGAAAGCACAATTTTTGTTCTTTTGACTGCTCTTGGATCAATATCTATACCAAACAGGTTTTTTTCAACTAATTCCTTATAACTTTTTCCTGTCTTTTGTTTCAATTTAAATAAAGCAGAAACCAAAAATATACCGCTACCACACGCCGGATCTATTACATTTATATCTTCGCCCTGATTTTCCAAAATAACACGGTTTGCAATATAATCAACAACAAAGAGAGGAGTATAAAAAGCTCCGTTCAACTTTTTGAATTTTTCATCAATTGTAGCTTCAAATGTATTTATCAAATCCCATAAACTCAAAGGAGACAGGGAAAAATTAAGCAAATCAAAAGGATTTTTAAACTCAGATTGCAAGTAAAATTTACTCAAAAAGTAATCAAAGTCCAAATTTTTTGAGACAAGATAACTTCTCAGAAGCTTTATTTCAAAACCATCCAAATCAATTCCACCACAAACTTTCATTTTTAGATATATATTAAGTCTTTATTTTAGTTCTTATCAAGACTAAATTTTCTTCCGACATTACAACTATGTCAATTCGTTTTAACCTTCCTTTGAGTTTTCTTTGCAGAGTTTTACAAAATTCTTATAGCTCTCTTTTTATAATTTCTGAACTCTGTTGTGGATTCATCAAATTTTAAAATTGCTTTTCCAAAATTTTTGAATATTTTTGAATTTGAGTTTTACTTCTGTGAATTTAAGTTTTATCTTATTCCGTATTTTTCAACGACTTCTTTTACTTTCAGACCGATTTCTGATGGACTTTCCGCAATATGAACTCCAGCTGATTTCAAAGCTTCAACTTTATCTTGCCACCTTCCGGATGTTCCCATTATTATTGCTCCCGCATGCCCCATCCTTTTTCCAGAAGGTGCAGTTCTACCAGCTATAAAAGCTACAACAGGTTTTGTCATCTTGTTTTTTATAAACTCAGCAGCTTGCTCCTCAGCAGAACCTCCAATTTCACCTATAAGAATAACAACTTTTGTTTCAGGGTCATTTTCAAACATCTCAAGAACCTCAACAAAAGTTGTCCCCGGAACAGGATCTCCTCCTATTCCAACACAAGTCGATTGCCCAAATCCAAGCTGTGTGGTTTGCCAAACTGCTTCATAAGTTAAAGTTCCACTTCTTGAAACTATACCTATAAATCCTTTTCTGAAAATGTAAGGTGGCACTATTCCTATTCTACACTCCTCGGGTGTCATAATTCCAGGACAATTCGGACCGATTATTCTCGCACCGTGCTTTTTTGCATATTCTTTTACCTTTATAAAATCAAGAGTTGGAATTCCTTCTGTTATAACAACTATGAGTTTTATTCCAGCATCAACAGCCTCAATAACGGAGTCAGGAGCAAATTGAGCTGGAACAAAAATGCAAGATGCATCAATTTTTCCTAATTCTTTTACGGCTTCCTCACAAGAATCAAAAACAGGAATACCATCAACATACTGACCAGATTTCCCAGGTGTTATACCACCTATAACCTTTGTTCCATATTCTTTTGATATCTTTGCGTGAAAAGAACCGTTTTTTCCGGTAATTCCTTGTATGATAACTCTTGTATCTTTATTTACTAATATGCTCACCTTATTTTCACCTCCTTTCTTACGACTTTATTTGAACGCTTTCAGATGTTTTTTCTTGCTCGGTTTCTTTTAATTTCCTTTTTCTTCTTTCCTTTTCTTTTGATTCAAATTCCCTTGCTTTCTGAACAGCTAACATAGCTCCCTCTCTCATAGTGCTTGCAGTTATTATGTTCAATCCTGATTCTTCAAGAATTTTTTTTCCAAGCTCAACATTCGTTCCTTCAAGTCTTACTACTATTGGAACTTTTATTCCCATCTCTCTTGCTGCTTGAACCAAGGCGTTAGCTACGGTATCACACCTCATTATTCCTCCGAATATATTGACAAAAATTGTTTTCACTCTTTTATCTGAAAGGAGTATAGAGAAAGCAGATTTGACTTGCTCCAAAGAAGCACCACCTCCTACATCAAGGAAATTGGAAGGATATCCCCCGGCAAGTAAAATTTCATCCATAGTAGCCATAGCGAGTCCTGCTCCATTCACAAGACATCCTATATTTCCATCAAGTCCAACATAAGATATTCCCACTTTTTTCGCTTTGACTTCTCTTGGGTCATCTTCATGAGGGTCATAGAGTTTAGCTATATCAGGATGTCTGAAAAGAGCGTTATCATCAAAATTTATCTTTGCATCAAGTGCCAAGATTTTACCATCTTCTGTTTGAACAAGAGGATTTATCTCACATAAAGAAAGGTCAAGTTCAAAAAATATCTTCACAAGTTTTTTTACTATATCTTGAACTGGAATCCCCAGAAATTTTGCTATCTTACGAGCTTTGTAATCTGAAAGCCCCAAAAAAGTATCAACATATTCTGTCATAACAAGTTCAGGATTTTTCCGTGCAACCTCCTCTATTTCAACTCCACCCTCAGGACTCGCTATAACACAAACTTTTTCTCTTGCTCTATCTATAACAACTCCGAGATAATATTCTTTTTTTGCTTTAACACCTTTTTCGACCCAAACCTTTCTTACGAGCTTTCCCTCAGGTCCTGTTTGATGAGTCACAAGTCTTTTTCCTATGAGTTCCTTTGCTTTCTCATACACTTCTTCTGGTGAGTGAGCAATTTTTATACCTCCTGCTTTACCTCTTCCTCCTGCATGAATTTGAGCTTTTACCGCAAATATGTTCCCTCCAAGTCTTTCCGCTACTTTCTTTGCCTTCTCGGGAGAGCTTGCAACTCCACCGTCTGGGACCGGTATTCCAAAACTTTTTAATATACTTTTTGCTTGATATTCATGTACATTCATACCTCAAAATACATTTACCCTGCAAAAAAACTTTTAGCTTTGTGCTGAAAAATTTTAGATTCAACACCCTACTAATTTCAAGGTCATATCAGTTCTGTTTCAAAGCTATAATCCCTCTGGATATATGATTTTGATCAGCTCATATATTTTGTGTTTAACCTCTTCAATTGATTTTCCTACAACATTAATGTGCCCCATCTTACGTCTTTTTCTGACCTCTCTTTTATCATACCAATACAACTTTCCATATTTCAGTACCTCTTTTGGGTCAAAATCTGATTTACCTAAAATATTTAGCATACCCGCATAGCAGAAAAGTTCAGTTGGGGCCAAATCTAGACCGCTTATTGCCCTAATGTGATTCTCAAATTGTGAAACAAACGCTGCATCAAGTGTGTAATGCCCCGTGTTATGAACGCGCGGGGCGAACTCATTTATGTAAATATTCTCTCCCTTGATCATAAATTCAACCCCCATAGTTCCAACATAATCTAAACTTTTTGCAAGATTTATTGCTAATTCAACGATTTTTCCGTTCTCAATTGGACCCCAATTATATACAAGAATACCCTTTTGATTGAAATTGAATGTAGGAGGATAAGCCAAAACCTTATCTTTATCCTTTACTACAATAACAGATGCTTCATAATCAAAATCAATATATTCCTCAACTACAAAGGTACTTTTAATTTCTCTCAAAAAATAAAAATCTTCTACATTACCGGATAAAAAGTATTGATTTTTCCCATCATATCCTCCGTAACTTTGTTTCAGGACAGCAACTCCCCTAAATTCACATTTTGCTATATCCAGAGCTTCTTTCCCATCATTTGCAATTAAAAACCGAGGAGTAGGGAAATTATTTTCAAGGTAATACAGCTTCTCTTTGTGTCTTTGTCTTTTTAAATTTATGGTTTCAATTGAAGGAACTAACTTATTTTTCTCGGCTGCATATTCTAATGCGTTGTCTGAAACATACTCAAACTCAAAGGTGACAACATCACACTCATCAACAAACCTTTTGTAATCTTCAGGTGAGAAGAATTTATCGGCTAGCTTGCAAGCAGGAGCCTCCTTGTCTTTTTCCAATACATAAAATTCAAAAGGGAATTTTTTACCTTCTAATATGAGCATCCATCCGAGCTGTCCCCCGCCCAATATTCCTATTTTAAATTTCGAGTTTTGAAGAGAGAACCTCATTTTTCATTTTTTCTGCAAAGTTTTTAAGTTTCTCAGCAATATCATCATACTTAATTGAAAGAATTCTCAGCGCAAGAAGAGCAGCATTTTTTGCATTTCCAATAGCTACCGTTGCTACTGGAACACCATAAGGCATTTGCACGATAGATAGTAAAGAGTCTAACCCATTCAGTTGTTTCGTAGGAATTGGAACTCCAATCACAGGCAAAGTAGTTAGTGAGGCAACCATACCTGGGAGATGAGCTGCCCCACCCGCCCCTGCAATTATAACCTCAAAACCTTCATCCTTTGCATTTTTTGCAAAACTGAACATATAATCAGGAGTTCTGTGCGCAGAAATAACCTTAGCTTCTACCTCAACATCAAAAGATTTCAAAAAATCATATGCCTCCTTCATGTACTCCCAATCATTCTTACTTCCCATTATTATCGCAACCTTTGGCATACAAATTTTATTGTTAGAAATTTAGATAAACGCACGAATGTTTTCTAATTTCAAAAAATTTGTAAAATAAAGGAAATGTTATTAATTTCAGGAAAGAACTAAATTTTTTCATGATTGCAAAAAGGGAATAAAAATAATGAATGAAAGAATAAATTTTCTTGATGGGAACTAATGTAAAATAAAATTTCTCAATCCTAATAACTGTACTATGAAAATAATTTTTCTTTTGGGATTAGTTTCTTTGTTTGCAGACATAACTTACGAAAGCGCAAGAAGTATATCAGGTCCTTTTCTTGCAAGCTTAGGCGCTGGTGCATTTTTAGTTGCTCTTACTGGAGGATTAGGGGAATTCATAGGATACGGTTTGAGAATTTTAGCTGGTTATATATCAGATAGGTTAAAAAATTACTGGCTACTAACAATTTTAGGATACTTTTTAGGTCTTTTTTCTTTGCCCTTGCTTGCCTTTACACAAAAATGGGAACTTGCTGTTGGCCTCATCTTACTAGAAAGATTAGGTAAAGCCATAAGAAGTCCGGCAAGAGATACAATATTATCATTTGCTTCAAAGAATATAGGATATGGTAAAGGTTTTGCAATCCATGAAGCATTAGATCAGATCGGCTCAGTAATCGGACCATTTCTAATATCCCTTATATTAGAGAAATTTGGATACAAATATTCCTTTGCAAGCCTTCTCATCCCAGCCACATTATCATTTTCGTTTCTTATATTTGCAGAAAAAATATACAAGAAGGAGTATAAATTACCAGATTTACAAAGCAAAGAAAAAGAGAAAACAGATTTGAAAGAAAAAGAGGAAGAAAAAACTAACAAAAAAAATGAGGAGTGGCAAAAAGCTCCGGTTATTTTTTTCTTTACTTTCTCTGCGCTCACAATTTTTTCAGCGCTTAATTTCCAGCTCATTTCTTACCATATGAAACTGAATGGAGTCAAAGATTTTATAATACCTCAACTCTTTTCGTTAGCTATGATAGTAGATGCTGCATCCGCTGTACCCATAGGATTGATATTTGATAAAATGAAAGATAAACGGAAACTATTAGTTCTGATTATCATGCCTATATCAGCTGCACTATCAAGCGTATTTATATTTTCATCTGAAAACTTTTTCATAGGCTGCATAATTTGGGGACTATATATAGGAATGACAGAGAGTGTAATGAGGTCGTCAGTAGCTCAAATAACTCCGGAGAAAAAAAGAGGATTATTTTTCGGAATATTCCATACAATCTACGGAATTTCTTTTCTTTCTGGTGGATTAGTCTTCGGGAAAATTTATCCTGATACCGGGAAAATATTAGCTCTTGTTTTTATTTCCCAAATACTATCTGTATTTTTTCTTCTTCTGACTATGCTCTTCCTAAATACTCGTTCTTTTCAGGATTAACCTTTATTCTCTCTCCTTTTTTCACATGTAGAGGAACCTGAATTACAACTCCATTTGATAATGTGGCAGGTTTTATGCCACCTGATTCTGTATCTCCCCTTATTCCGGGAGGAGTATCAACAACTTCAAGCTCAATAACCTTCGGAAGCCTTATTGCAATAGGGGATTGATTTGCTACAATCACTTGAAATTCTACACCTTCTATAAACCAAACGGCAACATCTTTCACGGCCTCACTCTTGAACCTGTATTCTTCATATGTTTCTGAATCAATAAAAACGAACTCATCTCCGTCAGAATATAGGAATTTAGCATATCTTAAACTTACATCAGGAGATTTTAACTCATCAGAAGAAACAAATGTTCTCTCAATAACTTTTCCCGTTATAGTTTCTTTCAGTTTCGTTTTAATATGTGGCTGTCTTTGAGCCACTTTCTGCCTTTCAACATCAACAACCTCATATATCCTACCTTCTATCTCAATAAAGGTTCCGACTTTAAGATCACCCGCTCTCATACAGAAATCTTTAATATCGCAAGAGCAGAAAATAAAAAATCAAGAAACATAACGAACAGAAAATGAGAAAAACAATAAACACTCAATATATAATAGATCGGCTATAATAAATCAAAACCTGACCATATGTATTGGATTATCTCCGATGGATATTTTGAAAGTATAAGGGTTGAGATTTACCCATATTTTCTTTTCAAGTTCAATTTCAAGTAATGGAACTCTTGCAGGTTGAAATACTATATCAACCTCTTTCCCGAATGTTTCTTCACCATCGACAAATATTTTTGTTATTTCAGATGAGACTTTCAATTCTCTCGTTTTTTTCCATTCGCAAGCGCCCGAAAGAGTTTCAATTTGCGGTCCAAAAAGTGGGAACAAAAAAGTTTCTTTTATCTGCTTCTGAATTCTCTCAAGTTTTTGCTTTTCTTCTTCTTTCATTCCTAATGGAACACATTCATGGAGTTCAAACTTTTTTTCGCTCTTTGAGATAATAAGCTTTAAACTTTTTTTATTCCTTGATGTATTATCTATTATGTTCGTAATAAAGTTAGAAATCTTTCTCGCCTGAGACTTTGTTTCCTCTTCCTTGAATATTGGTATTCGTGGGAACACAAGCCCAAAGAACAAAGCTATAATGGCTACAACAACAGAGATCTCAATAAGTGTAAAACCCTGCTTACTCTGCCGAAATATCATCACCTGTTCCGAGAGTTTTATCTGGTCCTGGAGATTTTAAAGTAAATGTATTTCCATCTGAAACATAGTAGTAATCAGATCCCCATGGGTCTTTTGGTACCTGCTTACCTTTGAGGTATCCACCGGAGACCAGCGCTTGTATTCCCTCATCTGTTGTTGGATATCTTCCATTTTCCATCCTATAAAGTTCAATAGCTTGCTGAATCATAGTTATTTGAGTTCTTGCAGTTCTTTCTCTTGCTCTCTCAAAATATCTTACGACATTTATTCCGACAAGCCCCGCAAGCAATCCTATTATGAGGACAACAACCATTATTTCTATGAGAGTGAAAGCCCTTTTCTGTTTTTTTCTCTTCCTAAAAAACTTCCTCATCACCATACAATAATTTTAACAGCCCATTGTTAAAAAACAATGGGTTCGGGGAAGGTTTATTTGCTATGAGCTTTTTGCTCATGCAAACCTTACTTCCCCCAGCCACTGCCACAGCTTCTACCCGTTTTACCGGGCTACCTTTCTTTTTTCCTTCTTTCCCTTTTTCCTTTTTTCTTTTTTCTTTTTCTTTTCTTCCCTCTTCTTTTTCTCTTTCCTTTTTCTTTTTTTTCTATTTTTTATCCCTTCTCCTTCCTTCCCTCCTTTAATATTTTTGCTTGCCCTCACCAGGCACGAGGGAAGGAATAAATAATTATCATCTTAAATTCTATTGATAATTATAGAAATAATTTTGTTAATTCTCAAAAATTTTTAACAATAGACTGTTAATTTAAATTTGAACTGACACTTTTTTATTAAAATTTTCTTATATATGATAAAGTTCCAACTTGAACAAAAACCTTCCTTGAAACTCAAAATAACCCCCTCCATTATTATTCAACTCAAACTGATAACTTTACCCATCCACGAACTTGAAGAACAAATTAAAAATGAAGCATCGGAAAACCCTTTTATTGAAATAGAATACGAAACGGGAGAAAATAACCTAAAAACAACGATAAATCAAGATGAATCTCCAAACTCTGATTTAGATTCCATATCAGAAACTCCTTCTGAATTTGGAATTCAAGGAAACGAAGTCTTTGGATACAGCGATGAAGAAGAGAAATTTTATTACGATAACTATATAGCCAATTTCTCTCAAAATGAAGATTTGGAGAAAATAATTGAAAAAACACCAGAAAATATTGAGGGTTATTCGTCAATAGATGAAAAAGTTATTCCTCAAATATATAGCAAATTTTCAGATGAAAAAGAGATACTGATAGCAGAAAGAATATTCTGGTCATTAGATGAAAAAGGATATCTTACAAAATCACTTGAAGAAATAAAGAAAGAACTTGAGGAAGAAGGAATATCAACAACGGAAGAAGAAATAGAAAGTGTAAGAAAAAAATTTATGGAGCTTGACCCTCCCGGACTTGGGAGTAAAAACCCAGAAGAGTATTTTCTATTTATGCTTTCAAAAATTCTCAACCAGGATGAATTTGAAAATATAAGAGCAAAAATAGAAGAAATTAAGGAAAAAAGGAAAAATCAACAAAAAAAAGATGAGGGAATTTATGATTTGAATAGCGAAATTTTCCTTCCAGAAAGCGAAAAAATACTTTTGCCCAAAGATGTAAAGTTTCCTTTATTTCCAACATTTGAATTTTTAAGAAGTGAAATAATATCTATACCGAAAAAAGTAGATTTACATGTTTTTAAAGATAAAGGAGAAATATATATAATACCAGAAAGAACTTTGAAGGTAAGATTATCCGAATGGCAAAAAGAGAGCTGGTACAGGGAAGCTAAAAAAAATATCCAGAAAGAGAAAAGAGAAATTTTAGAAGAGTTGCTCCAAAGAGCCAGAAATTATGTTGATGGAATGAGAAAGAGAGAAGATTTACTTTTAAAAGTTGCAAAAGCAATATTCTCATACCAAGAAGAATTTTTAGAGAAGGGCGAAACAGATAAAATAAAACCCCTAACCCTTGAAGATTTAGAAAAGATGTGTGGAATTTCAAAATCAACAATAGATAGAGCAATAGCAAATAAATATGTTAAAACTCCATATGGAATCTTTGAATTGAAGAAGTTTCTCTCACGAGGTTTTAATAAAGGAGAGATAAAAGTTTCAAGAGAGGCTATTTTGAACGAAATAAAAAAACTTATAGCAAACGAGGACCCAGAAAATCCTCTTTCAGATTCTTCAATTGCCAAAAAAATAAAAGAAAAATTCAACATAGAAATATCAAGAAGAACAGTTGTAAAATACAGGAAAATTCTCGGAATACCGCCATTAGAAAAAAGAATTAGAAAAAAAGTATGAGAAAAAATTAAAATAAACGAATGAATAAATAGACAAAAAAATTTTCTTTTATCTAATAAATCGTCTGAATAATTTTACCTGCAATTTCAAGTTCATCAGGGGACATTTTTGTAAATCTGCTCTCTATTTCCTTTTTTATATTTTCTTTTTCTTGGTCAGAAATATGGACATTTCTTATGATAGAGAAGATGCTATCAAGGGCATTTTTTCTTACGCTCTCATCATCTAATACAGAGAGAAGATAGTTTATGTACTTTTTATTATTTGATACACCACAAGCTCTTACATATATATCTTTTATTATTGGGTCAGACAAATCATGAAATTTTCTTTCAATAAGCTCAGGAGTACTAGGATATGCCAACCTTATAAGCGATTCAAAAATAAAAAGAAGTTCATACAGATTTTCAGATGGAATACTAAGAAGTTTATTTACTATTTTGTCTAATGCTCCCTCGTACCCAAGCCGAGCCAAATATTCAGCAGCCGACACAACAACATTCGGGTCCTCATCATCAAAGCCCTTTTCTAAAATTTCAGTATCAGCCATTTCAAAAGCTATATCTAATCCAAACTTTCTTATATCTTTATCTTTATTTTTGAGCAAACCTAAGACTACATCTCTATCTCTGTGATAAGCTATTATAGATAAAGCAGAATTCCTTATATAAGGTACATCCGACCATAAGAGAGATACTATATCTTCCTTCATTCTTGGGTAAAGAGAAGATAATATTTCGTATGCGCGTTTCCCTGCTATTCCTCTTCTCTTTGATAAAATCTCAACCAAGATATAAAAGAAATCCTTCAAATCCTTATTAGAAAGTTCATCACATTTTGCTTCAATAATGTCAAAAAGTTCTACTATTTCCTCATCATCACAAGATGCTAAATCAATACTTTTGAGTTTGTTAAGCTCTTCCATAATGGAAAAATTTATTTATTTAAAATTTCAAGATAAAAAAAATAGTAATGATTGGGTAAACGAAACAGTAAAGGGATATCAAAGCGACATTATCAGACTATTTTTCTTTTTCTTCTCATAAATGAAGGTATATCGTAGAAATCTTTTCCATCCTTTGCAATTTCTGTAATTTCAGTTTTAGTTTCTGGTTCTTGAACAACTTTTATTCTCTCATTAAGACCAGTGGCAACAACGATAACTCTGACCTTATCTCCGAGTTTTTCATCTATTGAGACTCCAAAAATAATGTTAGCGTCTTCTGCGAGCCTTTCTCTTATAGATTCAGCGGCTTCCTTAGCTTCATACAGAGAAAGAGATTCACCACCTGATATACATAAAAGAACATTAGTAGCTCCATCTATCTTTATATCTCCGTCAAGCAGAGGATTTTCTATTGCGAACCTTGCAGCTTTTACAGCTCTTCCATCTTTGTTTGTTTCGTCGCTCTCACCCGAACCTATCAACGCATAACCTTTATCTTGCATAACTGTTCTAACATCCGCAAAATCAATATTTATAAGTGCCGGTTGAGTTATGAGTTCAGATATAGATTTAACAGCTCTGACAAGAATGTCATCAATAATTCTGAAACTCTCTCTTATGGTTATGTTTTTACCGCAGATTTCAAAGAGTTTATCGTTAGAAATTACAATCAGAGTATCTACGAATTCTCTCAACTCAGAAATTCCACGAGAAGCATTATCCATCCTTCTTTTACCTTCAAAGAAGAAAGGTTTGGTAACCACTGCAACGGTCAGAGCTCCCACCTCCTCCTTTGCAATCTGAGCTATTACTGGGATAGCTCCTGTTCCCGTTCCACCTCCCATTCCAGCGGTGAGAAAAACCATATCAGCACCTTCAAGGTGTTGCTTTATTTTTTCTGCATCTTCTTCGGCGGATCTTCTACCAATTTCTGGATTTCCACCGGCACCAAGCCCACGAGTGAGTTTTGAACCTATTTGAATTTTTGTGGGAGCTTTGTTTAAAGCAAGAACCTGAGCATCTGTGTTGACAGCTATAAGTTCAACTCCCTCTATACCTACCTCGCTTAAAGTATTGACGATATTTCCACCGCCTCCTCCTACTCCTACGACTTTTATTATTGGTTTGAATTGACTAAAAGAATCCATTTTCCTTTCACCTCCTTTCTATTATGAAAACAAAAATGAAAACCATTGCTTTACCTTTTCTTTGAACCTACCAAAAAACCCTTTTCCAGATGTATAAGGTTTAGTTTCATATATCGGAGCATTCTTTGAAGCATATACAACCAATCCGACGCCAGTGGCAAATATAGGGCTTTCAAGATCGTGTAAACCGTTTATAGTTTGAGGATAACCTATTCTCACAGGTAAACCCAGGATTTTTTCCGCTATCTCTTCAATATTCGGTATTTGAGAAGTTCCTCCTGTAAGAACAACTTGCCTTATGTATTTCGGGAAAGGACTTGAATCAAGACCCGATTTTACTCTATCAAATATTTCTTCTACTCTGAGCTGGATAACTTCTGCGAGTTCTTTTCTCACGATGTTTGTAAGCTGACCAGGTCCTGCTTTTCTTACTCCTTGAATTATCTCTTTTTCTGAGACACGATTTGCACTTGCACATCCATATTTTTTCTTGACCTCCTCCGCAACATTCCGGGGGATTCCGAACCTTACTGCTATATCTCCTGTTATATGATTTCCCGCTATATCTATTTCAACTGTGTGAACGAGGCTTCCGTTGTAAAATACAGCAACATCAGTTGTTCCTCCACCAATATCTACCAAAACAGTTCCTATCTCCATTTCTTCTGGATACAAGACGGCTTCGGCTGACGCTATTGATTGTAGGACTATATTTCTCACTACAAGCCCAGCTCTCTCACAACACCTTATTATATTCTTTATTGCGTGCAAATTTCCTGTTATTATATATATATTTGCTTTGAGTTTTCTTCCATACATTCCAACTGGTTTCAAAATATGTCTTTGGTCATCAACTATAAATTCCTGAGGTATTATATGAATTATTTTTTTATCTGGTGGGATATTATCAACTTTCGCACTATCAATTACCCTTTTGACATCTCTTTCAGTAATCACACCAGAGGGAGTTGAGACCATACCTTCTGCACTAAATCCTGATATATGTTCTCCTGCAATTCCTATAACGACATCCTGAATCTTGTCATCTATCATCTTTTCAGCTTCGGAGACTGATCTTATTATACATTCAGTCATTTGGTCTATATCATAGACCATACCCTTTTTCATACCCTGAGATTGAGCAAGCCCAACTCCAACAACATTCAAACCTGCATCTGTTCTTTCTGCTACTATTGTGCAGACTTTTGTTGTTCCTATATCAAGCCCAACTATGTATTTTCCTTCATTTGCCATAACAAAATTCCTCCTCCTTTTTCTTTTTTGTTTTTTTCAATTTTACAAATCTTCAAAAGCGATACAAAAAATCCATAACAATAAAAGCAAAAAAATAATAAATAAAAAAGCACGCAATAAACTAACAAATAAAACCTTTCAAACTCATATATAAATTCTATATTACAAATAATTTTCAAGATTTTCAAATTTTATTTTCAAATTTACCATCATTAGTCCTCATTTTCTTTTCATATTATTTTTCACAATTCACAAATTCTGCAGACTCATAAATTTCCATTTCAATCAAGACTACTTTATAAAAGTTTCATCATTCTATTTTATAAAAGCTTTATCATTCCCACGAAAATCAACCTCACTAATTCCCTCTCTCTTAATTTTACTCTCAACACTCAAAAATCTTGAGAATGCATACTTCATATCATCTCGGGGAAGGATTATTTTATATCCTTGGCGAGAATATATCTCAACGGAAAAATCAAGACAAACAACCTGATCTGCAAAGTCCTTTTTTACATCATATAAATAGTTCAAAAAATCAGCGATTTCTTTCAGAGAACAATTTCCCGACTTAATTATTAGAAAAGGAATAGGAAAAGTATTTAGACCTTTCTGATGCATTTCAGATATTAAAATAGGAGTCTGAATTTTTTCACCATATTGAGAAACTATAAAAACTTTATCTCCATCTAAAAGGAAAGCCACAGGAATAATTTCTTCAAACTTTACAGATATTATGTCTGGTAGTGCGAAATCAACTTGACAAGATTTTGTCCATAAGCTTTTCTCACAGGCAGAAAAAACAGAATGAATTAAATCTTTGACATCTTTCCCAGAGTTTTCCTCAAAAAAATCCAAAATATCTTTTTTTACAAGCTGAGAAATGGAAGATATATTTTCTATCCTTAATCTCTTTGCCTCAATATGTAGAAAAAAAGGCAAAATGGCAAAACCTAATATAAAAAATAAAGATATAACGGGAGTAAGAACTTGAACTAAAAAAGGTAAATTAATCTTTCCCTTTCTTCTACTCCTTCTTGTAGTGTAAGCAGTAATAGTTGTAGTGCTTGAAGTAAGACCCGTATAAGTTTTCTCAAATTTCATTACAAGAAAAATTTTACAAAAATTCCGATTGAACTTTTAAAGGTATGGAAACAGAAAGAACAAATGAAACAGAAAAAATAAATGAAATAGAGCAAACCCAAAGGCAAGAAAGTATCCCACAAATATTGGAGTACATAGAAAAGGCGTCTTGCGATATATTTGAGCTGATAAAGGAACAAAAATACAAAGAGAGTGCGGAAAAGTTAGAAAAAGCTTTGTTCAAAATGAGAAAAATATTTTACCTTCTTCCAAATTACGAAAAAAACGACCTACAAAGAATATCAAAAAAACTCCATGAGGTCAAAGAAAGATTTCAAATACTCAAAAGATATTATGAAATAATGGTAAATATAGAGAATGAATCTATGGAAAACTCTTTCAAAAAGATAAAAGGCGGTTCAATAGTAAACAAAAAGACTTAAAAACAAAAGAAAAACTTACCAATTCCAAAGCTGAAAAAAAATACCAAAACTTATCAAAAAGAATTATTATTTTTGAGTGTTAAATAAAGCACCAGATTTTTGGTATGAATATAATTATCCCCTATCACTAATACTCAAAATACCCTCATCTCTTGTAGGATTAGCGACATTATTAAGAAGATGTTTCTTTAAGAAAGAAAGGATTGATCTTCCGTCAGCAGGAATAGGTAGTTTAGCATTAGGTGGAGCTGGGAAGACAACAATAACTTTATCTTTGGCAGAAGAGCTCAGAAAAAAAGGGAAAAAAGTAGGAATAATTCACTCCGGATACGGCGGAAATATGTTTGGTCTTTTTTTGCCAGACGATAAAATATCAGCCCCCCGTGAGCTTTCAGATGAAGTGCTTTTGTATGCAAAAAATGGTTTCCCAGTTTACGCAAATAAAAACAGAAAAAAAGCGTCAGATCTTATAAGTAATATTGTAGATTATGTCTTGTTAGATGACTTTTTTTCGGCTCTTGTTGAACCAAAAACAAAAATAATATCCTTCACAAAAGAAAGTCTTGGGAACCTTTTAGTTCAGCCTTTTGGTCCGCTAAGAGAACCTCTTATATCTTTGCTTTGGGCAGATATAGTTTTACTTGAAGACAAAATCAAAAATTCTTATGAGGAAAAGAAAATAAAAAAATATGCAAAGAAAATATATTACTTTTCTACATATATAGAAGGTATCTTACACTGCAACGGGAAAGAACTAAAAGAAGAGAGTAAAGAGAAAATAAAAGGGCTAAGAGCAATTTGCGTATCATCGGTTGCGATACCTTCAAGGCTTGAAAAAACAGCAGAAAAGCTCGGTGTGAAAATATATGAGCATATAAAATTCCGAGATCACGCCCCAATCACACTACCCTACCTCAAAGATGCGGTAGAAAAAATAAAAAGCAAGAAAGCAGATATAATACTAACAACAGAAAAAGACTTCTGGAAAATACTTTCTTTGTGTGAAAAAATTCGCTGCAATATTTTCGGAATAAAAATCAGAGCAAAAATTCAAGATGAACTCAAAAACGAAATCACTTTGTAAATAAATAAATAAATGAAATTACTTTGTAAATACAAACATAAAGCTTTGTCGCAAACATATCAGGGCGGCCCTGCAAAGCCATCAGGACCTAACCTGCTTGCTACCCCCTCCCACTTCCCTTGCACCATCACAGGTCGCAAAGGAGAGAAGTCTCTTACAAAAGACTTCCCAAGGAGAGGTATAGCGAAGGCTACCCTCAGAACTCGCCAGAGTTTCTGTCCGCTTCCCGGACCCCTCACAGGTTCCTTCCTTCGGTTCCCCTGCTTTTGGGTCCCTGGCTCACTCTGAGAGCTTTCTTTCCTATTACTCATTTCCATCAAAAATCTCTCTAAAAATTTCTTCTCTCTTTTCAATCTCCTCAAATCTCTTTTTATACCATTCACTTTATATTTGTTTTTCTCTTGATTTAACTTATTTCTCAATTCCTCCTCCATTTTCCCTAATCTCCATAGTGCATATTGAATGTAAATCTGGCTTTTGAGAAGCTTTTTGTAGTTCTCTAGAACCTCCTCCTTAAACCCTAATGCTTTTCTCCCTATAACATACGCTCCTGCCACATCTTTATCTATAAAATACTGCGGAAAATATTTCATCATACCTATTAAAGATGTAAATGCTGGATTTACCTTTACTACTTCTATTCCCTCATTAATAGCTAAACTTTCTATCTTTTTCAGTATTCTCCTATAAGAGAAAAATTGTAGGATTTTCCTGAGCTTTGCTTTCCCATCTCCTCTTTTGCCTTTTGGAAGCTTTCCAATATCCTCAATTGCAATAGCTTTATTTTTCTCTTTCGCAAATCTTATAACCTCATGAGCTATCAACCACTCCTCATACTCTTTCCTATTTCTGCTTTTGCATTTCAGAAGATGGGAAAGATAAATTGATTTGTAGCTTTGTAAATTTCCATCGGGAGAAACTTCTGCAAGAGCAAGATGAAAAGGTCTTGCATTCACATCTATTCCTATCACTCCTTTTGCTTTTGTAATTGTTTGTGGAGGAACACCAAGAGAAAATCTAACAAATCCATAGATTTGACCATCTTTCAGTTTTAGCTCAACGGTGTAAGGAAATTGCTCTCCTGATAAGATTTTTGATAAAAATAAAGCCCACTTATCTGATTTCCCACTCAAATCTCTCTTCACCCTTGCTAATATAAATTTCCTGTTCTTCAAAGTTATTCTTACCTGTTCTTCAAAGCTATTCTTAACCAAAGATTGCTTTTACCTTTTTCATCAGGGATAAATCTGAGATTAAGGTTTCCTTTGTGAGTTATGTGCCTTGCGCCTATGCTTATTAGAGTTCCCTGCCTTTTTTCTTTCCATTTTCTTTTGAGTTCCCTTAATCTTTTTCCTTGAAGATGATTTTTCTTGAGCTTTTCAAACAAGGTTCTACCGCCAAAGATGAGCTTTTTTGGGTTCTGCCCTCTTGATTTACAGCTTTGAAAAATTTCTCTTGCTTTCTCAACTGCACAACTTACATAATGAGAGTTGAGTTCTGGAAATTTCTGCCTTGTTACTGTGTATGCTTGCGACGGAGTAAAACTCTCAAGAAGTCTTTTGTATGAGAATCTTACAGCAGAAGAGAAATTCCTCATAAGTTTGAGAATCTGTTCTCTCTCTTCCTTATTTACAACGAGTTTAAAACTTGTAGTTATGAACATGAGAATTGAAAAATTTAACAATTGATTTGGGCTTAAAGTGAAATTTTAGCAAAAATTTTGAATTTTGGAGAGAAATTATAATTTCAGATGATTGCGACAAAGCACAAACATAAAATAACAGCACCACTTAACAAATAATATAGATAAAACACGCAAAACAAGAAATCTACTTGCAAAACAAAACTTTTTTTAAGCTTAAATTTAAAAGCTGAAAAAAATGGTAGGGGGTTATATAAACGGGGTTATATAAATAAACCCTCTACCAAACAAAAAAGGAGGTGATAAAAAATGAATGAAAACAAACCAAAAATAAAACTTAACAAAACTTTTGCGGCGGCTCTTTTGTTCCTTGCTGGCTTTATTCTTGCTTCCACAAGCTGCAAAAGAGAAGAAAAGAAAATATTCTTTCAGGTCTCCAAAGATACAGTATCTGTTTATGGATATGTAAAAGACTATGCAGGTAATCCAATAGCAGATGCAGAAATAACAATACTACCAACAGGAGATAAGATAAAGTCAGAAAAGGATGGATTATATAGGTTCTCGGTTGGACTTGGCGAGCTCCCTCAAGATGCGGTTATAACATACGAGGTACAAAAAGGTGGTTTTGTGAAATCAAGAATATCCGTTTCTTTTGCTGAAATATTAATTGGAACAAACAATGATGTAGCAGTTCAAAAAAGAGTAAGGAGACAAGATGTTGTCCTTTTCCCAGCAGCAGAAATAGAAGTTGAAGTTGTAGATAAAGATAATAATCCTGTTGCTGGTTCTCGGGTTTTAGCTTTACCATCCCCTCAGATAGCACTATATCTTGGAGTAAGTCAAAACGAAGCGGTAGCATCTGTGACAAGCCAGACAACCCCTGTAAAAATCACAAGTGTAATTCCTGCTATTGACTTTATCCAGCTTGTAGCTTTCCCACCACAAGGAGCAGAAGAAGATTATAATGTAAGCCAAGTTTTTGTAGATGTTAGCCAGATCAAAGCAAAAGGCAAAATTGTTCTAACCTTAAAACCTCTTGAAATAATATATTCATCGGTCGCAGTCGGCCAATACATCTCCCCTGACGATAAGATAAAACTTATATTCTCAAAAGAGATAACAGGAATTGATGCTACTTTAATATGCGGACTAAATACTATAAACATCAGCGCAAAAATCTCAGGAGCCGAGGTAGAAATAGACCCAGCAGGTAGAATTCTTGGAAACTGCCAACTCCAAGTGAACAACGCTTTCGGAAAGAAAGGAGAAACTCTATCTGGAATCTTCACTTTCTCCTTCATAGCATACGATCCAACCGCTCCTCGGGGACTTGCATGCCCAAAAATAAACCCGTATCTCCCAGGTTCAGTAACCGCTGTTACATTTGATTTTGATGTAATAGCTAATAGAACTCGTGCTGTATATTACTATCCCGCTGAAGAAAGCTTTAACGGATTCCAAACGACAACTAACAACCTTGTAACTTTAATATGGGATCCACCAGTTGTATCTGGAATCAAAGACTACAAGATAAAGTACCTCAAAGTATCAGATAAACTCAAAGGTTCAGGTATATGGCAAGAGTTACCACCACCAGCTGTCCAAACTCAGTTTATTCCAACAGCAAACAAATGGGGAACTCTGTTAAATCTCGACCTTATTCCACAGTTCAATACTTCATTTGGAGAAAAATATTATTTAGCAGTAGTTCCTGTTAATCTGAATGACGAGGAAATCTGCAATCCAGAAACAATCGAAAACCCATTCATAATTCAAGACAACACATCTCCAAAAATTACACAGTGCCAGATTATAGCGGGAGGAACAAATTATGGCGCTGGCGAAAGAACAGTCCAAATTCAATTTTCCGAAATGTTAACTTCTGCAACAGCTACAATATCTTCACGAAACTTTGATGCAGTAAAAATCTCAGAAGTCTTCGACCCATTAGCTAATCCCTTCGTTCTCAGAATCCGAGTTTACTTAGAAGCTCTGAGCTCTTCAATTGCTAACCTTTCAGACAATGCAGATGGAGACAAAAAGTTAGTACTTACAAAATCAGAAGCCAAAAAACTATGGGCGGGCGAACGAGTAATTATCTCCAATGCGTCGGTGACTGATTTTGTCTTTTCACCCCCACCACTATCTGTTACAGCAATAGTACCTATACCAAATACTGACTTCTATGAAGTATGGTTTTCTAAAAATATTGTAGGTCAGCTCCTCGGAGATACTAACTTCAAAAATGGCTATATATTTCCAGATCCAGTAACCTCTCTCCAAGCACCTAATAACAGAACTTTGCAAGTAGAGGATGCCGCAGCGAAGAGAATAAATGTTTCTGACTCTACTGGTCTTACCATAGAAGATAAAATCCAGGTCGTTGACCCATACAACAACACAAGAAAAATACTTACAATCACATCAGTTGATTGGAATAATGATATAATCACGGTTTCAGAAGATATATCTGACCTCAAATGTGTAGCTACAACAGGAAAGCAGTGCAAATTCAGGTCTCTTAGCCCTGATGTATGGGTAAAAGTTCAAGCTTTTGATTCATCCGGGAACCTAATTGATTCTCTTGCTGACCAGTGCAGCGTTGGACCGGTACCACCAGTAATATGGTGATTAAGGTTTGAGGGGGCGGATTTTCTTTCTCCGCTCCCTTCTCTTTATTTTTTTTCTGCAACAGTAAACAAATTTACTTCAAATCAAATTTTCTTGCAAAACAAAAAAATTTTTTTAAGATTAAATTTAAATGCTGAAAAAATGGTAGGGGGTTATATAAACGGGGTTATATAAACAAACCCTCTGCCAAACAAAAAAGGAGGTGATAAAAAATGAATAAAAACAAACCAAAAATAAAAATTAACAAAACCTTTACGGCAACTCTCCTGTTCTTTGCGAGTATTATCTTAATGGCAGGATGTACAGACTTAGAAAAAATGCCTCCAACTGGGAAACCGTTCGTTTCCATTACCGCAGACAAAACATATGGTGAAGCTCCACTGAATGTATCATTTACAATAACTGCTATCCCTGCTCGTGGTTCAATCAAAAAGCTCATGATAGACTATGGCGATGGCTCCTCAGAAGACCTCACTCAAAAACTCAAAGGAGACACCATCTCCATCTCACACGAGTTCAAAGCAATTGGAACTTTCAGAGTCAGAGTTTCTGCTATGGACCAAAATGGCTCATCCGAAGCTGAAATACAAATAATTACAGACGACAAACCTATAATCTCCAACCTCAAAGCATATAAAGTTATCTACTCCCCCTCATATTCAGAGATAGTAACTAATGAGTTTATGCCAGGCGAAAATGTTCGTATCAGAGCATTATGTATAGATCATAATCCTCCCTTTTATGGCTTAATAGACTGGGGAGATGGATCAATTGACCAGATTCTTGGTGAATGTTTAGGAATCCATCAGTACTCCGCAGAGGGAGATTATACGATAAGGTTAATAGTTCAAGACTCTGCACCCCAACCCCTTTCAAATACAGCATCAATAACTGTAAAAGTAAGATATGTAATTACACCTACCAATAGACCACCGGAACTTGATATTAGTCTCTCGTCAACAGCAGGAGAGGCTCCTTTTTCTATTACCTTATATGTAGGTGTAGCGGATATTGACGGACAAGTAGCCGAGGTCAAGGTAGATTGGGGAGATGGGCAAGTAGAAATTCTTGGAGATGCTGATAAAATAGGAGAAATAGGAGGCAAAAAACTCTACAGAAAATCGCACACATATACCTCACAAGGTGTATTCACAGTGACCGTAATAGCAAAAGATGACAAAGAAGGAATAAGTACGGAAGAACAAACAGTTATAGTTTATCCTTTAAAACCAATCTTTTCTGTGAAGTTCAAAGATCAAGCAAATCAAGACCCGAATAACAAGACATACGATATTGATATGACCTTAGACGATGTTCAAGTCATAATATTCACTGATATACTCGCATATGATTTCAGCTATTATGATCTTATTGCTGTAATAAGAAAAGATTACGCTGACGGCTCCACAAGAATACTCGTAGGACCTATCGCTCCTTATCGTACAGGCATATACTCCTCAGAAAACTACATTATAAATGATCCTGATGATTCTCTTCAAATATCTCCAAATGACATTAGAAATTCTCCTATGGGCTTTTATCCTGATGGAATTACCGTTGATTACACAGTTAAAATATATGCTGTAAGATCAGGCATAGCAGGTATATGGTGGTGGACGAATTGTTATTATAATGGCTTTTTCAGTAATCTACCATACTGCGAGAGCATAATAAACACAATTGAAAATCATCCCTCTTCGGTTTACTCTGAGAGAAAGTTTAAGGTAAGACCAAGCCCATAAAGCTAATGTAGGGGGATGGTTTAGTTAATCCAATCAGTACCATCCCCCTCTTTTTTCTTTCTTTTACCTCCTTCCAAAAAAGTTCTATCTTGTCTTGAAACACTACTTGAAGCATTAAAATTTTCTTATGAAGAAAGAAGCGGTCGCAAAAAGAAAAAGAAATAGGCTAACCAGAATAGATAAAATAGAAGAGATAATCCAAAGACTTTCAGAAAGAATTGATAGATTCTCCGAAGAAAACGAAAGAGGATTTAGAGAGTTAAGGGAAAGAGTTAACAAGACTTCCGAAGAAGTTGCAAAAACTTCCGAGGAGATAAGAAAATTGAAAACTGAAATAAGCCGTCTCACAGGTAGCTGGGGAGAGTTCGTTGAGGGAATGATTGAACCCTCAGCTATAAAATTTATGGAGGGAAAAGGATTTAAAGTTTTGCAAGTTCATCAGGAAGCAAAAGTTTCACGAAACGGAATGAACGCTGAATATGATTTATACTTGGTCTGTGAAAAATCAAATAACAACAACAACAAAAAAGAAAAAGTTATTCTGTTAGTGTCTGCTAAAACAAAAGTCTCCTCCAAAGATGTTGATGAACTTTTGGAAGACATGAAAAACTTCTTCTTTTTCCTTGAAGGATATAAAGGGTATAAATTGATGGGGGCTATCGCTGGTATAAGATTTGGCAGAGTGGCTGATATATACGCTTTAAGGTCTGGTCTAATTGTTATGAAACCAGCCGGAGAAGTTATGCAAATTCAGGAACCCAAAAAAATCAGATTCGTCGAGTAAGATCAAAAAAACAACAAGAAGGAGAAAAAGAAAAAATACCATAAAAAAATGAAAATATGTAGTCAATTAACGCAATTTAGGTTTAAAAACAAAACAAATTTAAATGAAAAACAAAAAGAGAAGGTAAAACAAAAATAAAGGAAAATAGAAGAGAAGAAAGCAACATAAGTTGGACTGCTTCTTCTATCTTTTTTTCGCTATTCGGTAGCTCAAAGTCTCCTATTGAATAGTAATTTATCTTTTCAAGCTTAATTTCCAAAGCCCCGCTGAAAGCCGCAATAGGTATATAAGAGTTTGGACTCTGCGTTGATTTTCTGAACCTTACAAATGTTCTTATAACCTTCTTTGCATCTTTACGCAGAATAATAGCTGCAAACAAAATGAAAATGAAAGAAAGCCTCGCAGGTATAAAAGTTAATACATCATCTAATTTTGCTGGTATGAACCCAACAAATCTATATTTTTCGTTCTTGTACCCAAACATAGCGTCCAAAGTATTTACAACTCTATAAACTATCGCAAGCTCTATTCCACCCAGAGAGAAGAAAAAAAGTGGAGCAATTACGCTATCCACAAGATTTTCAGCGACACTCTCAATACAAGCAGAAATTACATGAGGTTTTTCTAAATTGCTTACATTCCTGCTTACCATTTTCCCAACATTCTTGCGCGCCAAAGCCAAATCATCTGATAAAAGAGCAGAAAAAACATCCAAAGCATGGTCCTTTAAAGACCTGATAGCAAAAGTTGATTTTAAAAAGAAAACATCTAAAATAAAACTCAAAACAAAAAAAATCTCATCTTCTAATCTCATATAAAAAAAGTAGATAATTTTCTTTAAAGTAATATAAGGCAAAAGATAAACGCTCAAACCAAAAATTAAAAGTAAAAATCCCCCTAAAAACTCCCAGAACTTATTTCCCCTTTTTATAAGAGAATCCAGCTTGCCCACTGCTTTACCAGTAATTACGACCGGATGCAGAATACGATGCGGCTCTCCAAATACCAAATCAAAAATCAGAGAGAAAATAAAAACAAAAATACAGTAATTTTTAAAATTACCAATTTCCATAAAAGCCAAAACAGAATTTTTTAAATTTTTAGTAGTTATGAAATTTATTCCAATTTTCCTAATCTCACTTTTTTTGTTTATAAGCTACGGAACAGCAAACTCCCAAACCGTATCAATACTCTTACCCAAAAATATAAGCGATGATAAAGAGATAGAATGGGTTTCAAGAACATTCGGAAGGGCACTTTTACTTGAAGTAAAAAAAGAAGGCAAATTCAAATCAGATATGATTGAAGATACCAAAAATTTCCCCGACACAGATTTTATTGTAATCTCATCTTTCAAAAAATCAAAAGACGGAAAAAGAATAATATTTTATCTCAACATATTATCAAAAGAAGGAAATAATTTGTTAAAAGGTGGGAAATATTCACTTGTAGAAAGCTTTTCTTTTGCTTTCTTGCCAGAATTGACATATGAAATGAAAACTTACATCTCCCGCCTCGTAAGATTATACCTCGCAGCAAGCATAAGACCCGACTCAAAATTCAATCCAATAAAATACAATTTCAAACAAGATGTAATATCAAAAATTACTGAGATCCTACCACAAGCAAAAGAAAAGATAAATCAAGATGAACTTATTTTCTCACCAGAGGAAGTAGATAAATGGTTCAAAATAGGTGTGCAAAATATATCTCAAGGAAAAATTCACGAAGGAATATCTTACATTTTGAGATTTGTTTCAAAAAAAGGTCCAGATTTTATCACCGAAAACGAATTTATGCAAGATGAAAATGTAAGTAAGGCTATGGAAATAATCAAAATTGCCCTACCCGGCACATCAAAAAACAGAGATGAAAGTATGAGAATCTTTATTGCTTCACAATTTTACAGAGATTTTTCAGAGAACGAAATCAGCAGACTTTCTTTAAGTTTAGAGAAAGATATGTTCATGTGGCCAGCTATGAAGAGGCTTGGAGAAATATGGGTAGCAAAAGGTAATTACAGAGAATCTTTACAGTTTTTGAGAGATTATATTTCAGCAGCAAATGAGAGCTTTGACTTTATTTTATCTTTTTCAAAAGTTATATCACTTGTTGACGAACTTGCGAGAGGTTTTTAGAATAGCTTTTTACACCATCAAAAAACGCAACAAAAACGGCAAAAATGAATACAACAAAAATATTAAAAAGCAAAACTTTCAGCATCTCCGGTGCAATAGAAGGTTTTCCTTCTACTCCTATTACCGAATACTGCTGATGTAAGGTTCTCCATATTTTTACAGAGAACCAAACCAAAGGAACATTTGCAGATCCCACGATGGCAAAAACTGCACGCAATCTTTTTGTCTTCTCCCTTGTATTTTTATCAATACCCAGCATAAGATAAGCAACATAAATTAAGAATAAAATCAGAGTTGTGGTTAGACGAGCTTCCCAAACCCACCATACACCCCATATAGGTCTGCCCCATATTGAACCTGTAATAAGAGCAAGAGCAGCAAAGACCGCTCCAACTTTTGCAAATGACCACGCAAGATAATCAGCCCAATTCCTCCTTTTGAGAACATAAACAAGAGAAAAAAATCCACTTATTATTATAAAAGAAAGCCCAACCCACGCGCTCGGAACATGAATATACATTATTCTTTGAGCATCACTTTGAAGTTTATCAGGTGGAGCAATAAACAAACCGAGATAACTACCAACACCGACCATCGCAAGAAGAAAAATTATCACTGGTGTAAAAATCTTCATAATGATTAAAGTTTATAGAGACTATTAACAAATAACTTAAAAATAAAAAAAAGAAGAAAAAAGAAAGGAGAAAAAAAGAAAAAAAAGAAGAAGAAAAAAAAGAAAAAGAAAAAAAAGAGGAAGAAAGAATAATGGATAAAAAACGCTATGAAAATTAGTCCATCAATAAGATTTTTTGCTTTTTACCATATCCTCTTTGCTTTAACTTTCCTTTCCATACCCAAATCCTCATTTCCGGCTGAATTCCAAGAAATTATATGCGGATCCGTATTCAAAGGAGAAAAGAAAGAATGTAAAATAAACCTATCAGAAGGAAATGTTAATTTATACATCAACCAAAACGATGAAAAACCATTTTCGTTCTCTCCAAACCAGATTTCAGAATCAGTAAATCTGCCCCCCCCAGGGATAGTATCCATTTATTTTTCTCCTTCATCAACCGGCATTTATCTTTGCTCAATAACAGTTGTTGATTCAAGTTCCACCATAAAGAAAGTTATAATCTTGAAAGGTGAAGGATTAGATGAAAGCTTTATATTACCAAACCCATCATCATTTGACTTGAAGGAGACAAAAATAGGAGAAACGGCACAAGTTAATTTCTCAATATACAACAAATCTCATTTTTCAGAAGCATTCATATTAAGTGGTTTCTCTTGTGATGTAACACGGGTTTTGCCACAAAGTTATGTAGATTGCAATTTCAACTTTACTTCTCCCCAAGATGCTGTAAGAGGACAAAGCTTTTCTATTTTACCACAAAACAAGATAAGAATATCAGATAAAGATATTTCGGTTCAAATAAGAATATCGGGTATATGGGCAGAGCCAGTAGCTGTATTTGAAACCGAAAAAGATTTTGGAGCTATACTTGCTGGACGAAAAAAAAGAGAAACCATCTACATAGAGAATCAGGGGAACTATCCTCTAATCATTTCAAGAGTGATAATAATAGGGAATGAAGATGAGCACTTTTCAGTAGATTTATCGGAAACAACTTACATTTTACCACAAAAAAAATTATATATTCCGGTAGAGTTTTATCCACAAAAAGAGGGAGAATTTTCCTCTCAAATATCCTTCATTTCAAACGCAGGAATACTCACAGCTTATTTAAAAGGTAAAGCAATATCTAATCCATATCCCACAATATATACCAGAGAAAAGATGGTTGATTTTGGTGTTATATTCCCATCAGAAGTATCTTACAATAAAATCAAAATAACAAATGTCGGAGCAGAAAATCTAATCATAAAAGATATAAATTTGAGGTCATCAGAGTTTTTTCTTGAAGGAGTTTCAAGTAATTTAATTTTAGAGCCTCTTTCTTCATTAGAGATAAAAATAGGTTTCGCACCATTAAAAGAAGGAAATTTTTCATCACAACTTATAATTTCATCCTCTGACCCATTTAACAGCGAATTTCAAATTACACTCACCGGAAGAAGTTCTTTACCTAAAATCTTCATACCAGATGAAGTAAATTTTGGATATGCGAGATTAAATAATGCGAACAAAAAATATATAATAATACAAAATCAAGGATTGTTTCCTGTAATTTTGACAAAAGTAATAGGTATTAATTCAGAATCCTTCTCTTATACCATGAATTTTAATCTACCAAAAAACATAAATTACGGAGAATCACTAAGCATTTATGCGGAATTTATTCCAAGAGAACCAAATTACTACGAAATACCCATCAGTTTTCATTTTATTGTTCCCAAAAAATCAGATACGAGCGAGTTTGAAGAAAAAATACTCACAACTGTTTTAAAAGGATTCGGTGGAATGCCCTACATAAAAATAAAAGCTGAGGAGATAGATATGGGTAAAATATTTGACGATGAGGAAAAGAAAATAGTATTCCCAATAGAAAACACTGGGAAAGTTCCACTTTCAGTATCCCTTGTTCTTGTATCAGACAAATTTTTTGTATCACCACAGAGGTTTGAAGTTGATCCCGAAAGCGCAAAAACAGTTGAGATAATTTTTAGACCACAGGGAAAATCAGGCTACTTTGAAAGCTACATGAGAATAATTTCAGACGACCCGCTTGCCCCGGAAAAAATAGTTATACTGAAAGCTCTATCAAAAAGTCCGGAAGAAAAATTCAAAGGTGGCGGATGCAGTTCAAAAGGTAAGGAAACTACAAATTCCCAATCATTTATATTACTCACTCTTTCAGCGGTTCTGCTCGTTTTTCTTTCAAAGAAAACACGAATCTTATCTATAGCGCTTTTTATATCTTCTCTCCTCATTCCAGAAAAATCCTATTCGCTTAACTTTTCATATTTGAGGTATTCTTATGATGATTTCTCATTTCTTCAAACATCTTATTTCGTTCCGAAAGAAGTTTGGAGGATATATGCAAAATCTTATTTTATATCTTCCCCTCTATTCAAATCAATTACAAAGGATGAAGAAGAAGTCAAAACAGAAAAACTAATATATTACGCTCTCCCGACAATTTTTGGAGTCGTCTATTCACCTACAAATTTATGGAATATATCAATATACACTCCCCTCTCTTTAATTTCTAAAAACAGACAAATATTTTTTTCACAGGGAGACATCGTTATAAGCAATAAAATAAGTATAGGGAAATTAGGAGAATCAGATATATCAGGAGAAGTATCGTTCGGTATTCCCTCCGGCGATGAAGATTTATTTTTTAAATCAAATCCTTTTTCTTTCTCTCTAATTTTTGTCTCCTCATACAAGAACTTTTCAGCAAATTCCGGAATAGTATATGGAGGAAAGGAAATCCCCATAAACTTCCTTATATCGTTCGGAGCTCAAAAAGAAATAATTCAATTTATTTCAGGATACATAGAAATGTACGGATTTATACCAATATCCTATTCGTTCAATCCAGGAGGAGAAATAATAGGAGGAACAAAGCTCAATTTAGGAGAATTTGCAACAGGAATAGGTTTAGGAATAGGATTCGGAAAAACAGCAGGGATACCTTCAATAAGATTAGGCATATTTTCAAGGTATGATTTCGTTCCGGGTCAGAGGGAAAATGTGAAATATTTTAGCTTAAACGGAGAAATTTATGATGAATTTGGGAACGGCATATCAAACTGCAAAATACTTTTAGATAGAATATTTACAAAAACCGAAGCAAAAGATGGTAAATTTGAATTACTGATTCCCTACGGAACATATAAGATGACTGTTTTATGTGAAGGTTTCCTTAAAGAAGAAATCTACATATCTGAAAAAGATAGGTATGTGAGATTGCAGATGAGAAAGTCTTTACCACAGGTTATTGTTTTTTCAACAGATAAGAACGCAATACCGCAAGAGAAAAATATAAAAATAAGCTTTGGAGAAAAAAGCTTCTCCTTCATGACATATTATATAGTTGCAAAAGGTAATAAAAATTATTTAGTCCAAGATGAAAGCTCAACTATGCAAATTGAACTCAAAGAGGGTCAAGTGAAATGGGTAAGACTAACATACGAAAAAATGGAAGAAAAACCAAAAGCCGAAATAAAAAGCGAAATGGAAATAAATAATCAAAAAGAAGAAGAAAAGAATAAGGAAGAGGAAAAAGCCGTAGGAAAAAAAGAAAAGCAGGAAAAAAAAGGATTTCTCCTGAAAGCTAAACCACTTTTTCAAGAAGAAGAAATTGATATAACAAAACAAACAAAAATTGAAACGAAAACCAAAAGCCAAGAAAAATCAACGAAAGAACAAAGAAAAATACAAAGCCAAGAAAAACCTACGGAGAACCAAGAGACTATAAATAACGAAAAAGAAGAAGAGGGAGAAAGAAACAAAGATAAAGAAAAGGATTTAGAAAAGATAGTAAGAGCTATTGAGCAGAAATCATTTGAAATATACTTTGGGAAGGAATCAGCAACATTAATTTATGTAATAGATAACTTTGGCATAAATAGCTACACAATCCCAAAACATGGCATAGCGAAACTCCAAGAGATATCAAACTTCATAAAACCAAATATTGAAAAAATAAAAGAAATAATAATTGAAGGACACACAGATGATGTGGGGACATACGAATGGAATATGGAACTATCTTACAAGAGAGCAGAGGAAATAAGGAAACAGCTCTTCGGAAGAGGTATAATCTTTCCTATGAAGGTTGTAGGATATGGGGTTCTATTCCCAGTGGAAAAAACAGAAAACCCAGAAAGAAAAGGCAAAAATAGAAGAGTTGAGATAAAAATAGTTTTGAAGGAATGAAATGCGAATGAACAAAAGTAAAAAATCAACTTTCTCTATTTCCAGTTTATTCCATATTTTTTCATTTTACGCCACAAAGTGACACGACTCAAATTAAGACTTTTTGCAGCATCAGAGATTGAGCCATATTTTAGAAGAGCTTCATAAATTCTCTCCTTCTCAACATCTGCCTTACTTTTCAAATTTTCTGTTCCGTTTTCAGAATTTTTCCAAATTATAGATGAATTAGGTTTGTATGCAGAATGGGAACTAAAAGCTCCTGCAAGCCTTTTATGCTCTACTATAACCTCCTCATTTATGTTCTTTGAATTTGACATAATATAAGCTCTCTCTAATATATTTTCTAGTTCCCTTACATTTCCGGGATAATCCCAATCAAGAAGCTCCTGAACAGCCCTCTTTGTTAAAAACCTTCTGCCAAGCCCATATTTTTTATTTAATTTTTCAAGAAAAAGCTCCGCAATCGGTATTATATCTTCTTTTCTCTCACGGAGCGGAGGAATATCGATCCTGAAAACAGAAAGCCTAAAATAAAGGTCAGATCTGAAATTTCCCTTTGAAACTTCTTCTTCTATTTTTTTGTTTGTTGCAGATATAACTCTTACATCAACTTTTATAACATCTGTGTCTCCAAGTTTTTGAATCTCTCCTTTCTCAACTGCTCGCAAAATTTTTGGCTGTAAAGTCAGGGAAAGATCTCCTATTTCATCTAAAAACAAAGTTCCACCATTTGCTACTTCAAATTTTCCCTGCTTATCTTTATCCGCCCCTGTAAAAGCACCCTTTTTATACCCAAAAAGCTCACTTTCAAGCAAATTTTCAGGAAACGCAGAACAATTTATCTTCACAAGAGGTTTATCAGAACGAGGAGAAAGTTTATGAATAATATCAGCTACAAGCTCTTTGCCAGTTCCGGTTTCACCAGTTATGAGAACAGGCGAATCTATCTGTGAAATCACCTTTATCTTCTCAAACAACTCTTTCATCTTCCTGCTTACACCAACTATACCATAAAAAACATCTTCATCGTAAAAAGATGGACCAGGAGAAATTATGAGTATGTTAAAATCCTCATCTGGCGTTTGTATTTTTGTAACCTTTACCGTCTTTCTTACTGGTGAGAGTTTAAATTCAAGTATAGTTTGAGGTTTTATATCGTCTGAAAAGTCTTCGCCAAAAATTTCTTTACAAGTTTTAGACATTATTTCTTCACGGGTTAGGCCAAGAATATCTGCTGCCTGCAAAGAGGCGTATAAAATAGAATAGTTCTTTCTGTCATATATCAAAATGGCATCAGAGAGAGCATCAAGAAATCTGCAATCAATCTCCAATCCAGAAAATCTTTCCATATTTAACATTAGAATTTAATCTGAATAGAACTAATTTATCAAAAATTAGAAAAACCTAGCAAGGTCAAATAATGGATTAAGCTAAAAGAAAAATGCTTCAACAAGATACATCTTACAAAATCTTCGGTAAAGAAATAAAAATAGAACTACCTGAATTCAGGGAAATAAAAAATGATAAAAACCCTTATATCTTGGGGGAAATAGAGAAAGAAGGGAAAAGATATACTATCTATCAAGGAAAAAATGGGTTAAGTATCGTTCCATTTTCCCCAGATATATATTTAGATTTGATCTTAAATTTGAAGACAAAAGAAAAGGATGATGGAATTTTCGTAGATGGTAATAAAGAAGGATTCTGTATTTTAGATGTGCAAGGAGGTAAGATAAAAAAGATCTTACTCTATGAAAATAAATCCACTTCTAACAAAAATGAATTTTTAGCTATACTATATGCTTACAGAATTTTCAAAGAAGAGATAAAAAAAGGGAAAAATATTTTTTCTGATTCCAAGTTTGCAATTGACAAGAGCAAAAAGCTATATAGGATTGAAGCAAAAAAGGTAAAAGCACATTCAGGAAACCTTTGGAACACAATTGCAGATACACTCCTGAAAAACATTTTTTTATTCAAAAACCAAAAAAACCAAAAAAAATATTGGACCAAAATTGAATTTTTAAATTTATCTTATGGCGATGATAGAAAAGAAAATAGATGAGCTCAAAGGGAAACTAATAGAATTTTCAGAATTAATAAAAACTATGCTATCAAAAAGCTTAAAAGGTCTAATAGAAAAGGACGAAAAACTTCTAAAAGAAGTAATAGAAGTGGATGAAAAAAGAAGCAACGAGCTTGAAATTGAGATAGATGAAATGTGCATACACATAATAGCTCAGTTTGAACCGAGAGCAAAACACCTCAGAACAATTTTTTTAGCTCTAAAAATGAACAACGACCTTGAAAGAATGGGAGATCACAGTGTAAATATTTCACAAAGCGCACTATACCTTATATCAAGACCTCAGGTCAAACCTTTTATAGATTTACCAAGGATGGCAGAAGAAGTAAAAAAAATGCTTGAGGATAGCATAAAATCCTTCATAGAAGAAGATGCCTCACTTGCAAAATCTGTTTGCGAAAGAGACGATATAATAGACAACCTTAAAAACCAAATAACAAGAGAACTTATAACATATATGTTATCTGATCCATCTACAATAGAAAGAGCCTTACATATAATAAGAATCACAGGAAACCTAGAAAGGATTGCCGACCTAACTACGAATATATGCGAAGATGTAATATTTATGGTAAAAGGAGAGCTTATAAAACATCACAAAACCATAAAATTCTAACCAATAAATCAATAAAAAACAAGATCAATATCATATCAAAATAACAAAAAATTCAGAATCAGTTAGTATCTTTTATTGAGTTCCCAGTTCCAAGCCGTTCTGACTATAAAGTAAATATCATCATACTTTGGAAAAAATCCCAATTTTGTTTTTATTTTCGTTGGATCAGCAACAAGAGCAGCTGGATCACCCGGTCTTCTTTTCGCTGTCCTTTTAGGTATCTCAAATCCCACAACTTCATCAACAACCTTTAAGACTTCAAGAACAGAATATCCTTTCCCATAACCAACATTAAAAAAATCACTTTCTCCTCCGTCTAAAAGATATTCAAGTGCGAGAATATGAGCCCAAGATAAATCTTGCACATGAATATAATCCCTTATACAGGTTCCATCAGGTGTAGGATAATCTGTTCCGTAAATTTCTATAAATGGTATTTCTCCTTTTGCAACCTTTACTGCACGCAATATAAGATGAGTTGGATTAGGAGTTGATTGCCCCAAAAGTCCGTCAGGATCAGCACCAGCGGCATTAAAATACCTCAAAGAAACAAAATTAAAATTCTTCTCCGCATAAGATAAAGATGAAAGGAGCTTCTCACAGGCAAGCTTAGTATCACCATAGGGATTTTCAGGTCTTTTCGGATGATCCTCTGATATGGGTAGCTTTTCTGGATTACCATAAACAGCAGCCGTAGAAGAGAAAATGAAAGAAACTTTTTTTCTTCTGATAATAGGTAGAGCTTCCAAAAGCAAAGCTATCATACCACCGACATTATTATCCCAGTATTCAACGGGTTTCTCAACGCTTTCAGGAACGACCAAGAGTGCAGAAAAGTGCATAATAACATCTGGCTCAAAATCAGAAAAAACTTTCCTCAACAAATTTCTATCTCTTATATCTCCTTCTACCAAATTACCATATAATACAGCTTCCCTATGACCTGTTGAAAGATTATCAATAACAACAATTTCAGCTTTATCTTTTAGACTTTCTCCTATTAGTTTTACAACATGGCTACCTATATAACCTGCTCCTCCTGTTACAACAATCTTGATTTTGCCCATTATTCAGTTTAATTTTCTTGAATAAAAATCAAGTTTGAAATTTTCAGTTGAGTTTTTCCCAACTATAAGTTTTTCTGACTTGTAAGTCCCTTCTTACTTCTAATTTCTTATTTACCTATGACCTCCATAAGTTCAAACTCAAATCCCAAATCAGACCAGCTTGAACTTTTGAACTTAACCATAGCTTTAATTTTACCTAAAATAGGTTCCATTTTTGAACCAAGTCCATAGGCTATAATTTCCGCATAACCATCTTTGGTTTTTGCTATCATTTTCAGATGACTTTCATCTTTTCCCACTACTCTGCTCTCTAATATTTCAGCTTCAACAAAAAATATGGGTTGCGGATTACCCTCTCCAAAAGGTTCAAGTTTCAAAAGTTCAGATAGATCACTTGAAGATAATTCAGAAAGATTTATATTATCATCATAGTCTATAATTATTTGCGGGATCTTACCGAAAACAGCTTCTTTAACATATTTTTCAAATAGCTCAGCAAACTCATGGACCTTTTCTGGTAAAAGAGCTATTCCAGCAGCTTGTGAATGTCCTCCATACTTTGTAAGCGTATGTGCAACCTTATCTAAAATCCCCATTATATTTATAAATTCTGGCGAACGGATTGAGCCACGAGCTATATCTTTTCTTAAAGATATCACACAAGTAGGCTTTCCGGTTTTTTCAAGAATTCTCGACGCAACAAGACCTAAAACTCCCTCATGCCAATCTTCACCCCATACTACAACAGAAAATTTAGAATCATCTATAAGACCCAAAAACTCTATATCATTCAGGATTGACTCAACTGTTTCTTTACGCCATGAGTTCAGGTTTTCTATTTCAGAAGATATTCTTTCTATGTTCTTTATGTTTTGTTCAACAAGGAGAGTGAAGGATATTTCCGGCTTTCCAGCCCTACCTGATGAGTTTATACGGGGTACGACTCTCATTTGAATATCTCTTGAAGAGACTCTATCACTTTTTATTATCTTTCGCAGAAGAGAAGATAAACCAAGATTTCCTCCTCCATCTCTCATAATATCTATACCAAATTTGACAAATATTCTGTTATCACCTAAAAGCGGGACCATATCTCCTATTGTTCCAACTGATACTATGTCAAGATACTTTCTTGGTTTGGGTAGATCTTTTGTGAGTTTAGCTCTCGTTGCTGCAACGAGCTCAAAAGCGACGCCAGCACCAGATAAAAAAGAGGCAGAACTTTCACGAGCGATTGTTTTCGGATGTAAAATAGAGAACGCATGTTGAGGCAAAGAGTAATCCATATAGTGATGGTCGCAGACTATAACATCTATTCCCAAAAGCTTGGCATACCTTATCTCCTCATGATTTCTAATCCCACAGTCAGCAGTTATTATGAGTTTCCCCCCGCGCGATTTGACATAGTCTATAAAATCTTTTGTAAGCCCATATCCTTCTTTATCTCTTGATGGAACTCTAACTATTGTATATTTATCATCAAGCCCACAATCTCGGAGAAAATTATATATAATAGCAGCAGCAGTTATTCCATCAGCATCAGCATCTGAAAATATACCAATTACCTCTTTTGATGATATAGCTTTTGCAAACCTCGTAGCAGCATTATCCATATCAGGGAAAATAAAAGGATTTTCTGCTCTCTCCAACTTTGGGTTGAGAAATTCATCTACCTTTGAAGGAGAATTTATTCCACGAGCAACAAGTATTTTTGAAAGAAAAAAAGATATTCCGCACTCCTTTGCTATGCTAAAAGATAGCTTCTCATCAAATGACCTTTTTTTCCACCTTCTCATTTACTTTACCAAAATAAAAAAATAAAACAAAACAAAGAATAAAATATTCCTTTAATTTTAACGATATTATCTCTTTTATTAAAAATAAATACAAAAGGGAATAAAAAATAAAAAACAAATTCAAGATAGAAAAATAAAGAATAAGAAAAGAAAAGAAAAAAAGAGAAGGAAATAAATAAAAAATAGGAGAAAAATAAATAAATAGATAAGTAGAGAGAAATAGATAAATAGAAAGAAAGATGAAGGTTATTTCCATATTTTCCGAGAAGGGAGGAGTTGGCAAAACAACAATAACAACAAATCTTGGTGTATGTTTAGCAAGAAAAGATTACAAAACTTTGATAATAGATATGGATCCCCAAGGTCATGTAGCAAAACTATTAGGAACAGAACTACCAAAAAGAAGAATTCTTGATGTCTTGAAAACAGGGAACATAACACAAGATGAAATAATAAAAAATACAAGAGTTGAAAAATTATTTATCATTCCATCAGATTGGTCCCTTGCGGATTTCACAGTAAATGTAGCTCGGGACCCGGCAAGACATCTCAAACTCAGAATTTTAGTGAGCAAAATAAAAGATATGTTTGACATAATACTTATAGATTCCCCGCCATCTTTGGAACTTATAACTTTGAACATTTTACTCGCCTCAGAAGGTGTAATAATACCAGTAGCTTTAACATATCTTGGACTTGTTGGAGCAGCTTCGACCTTGAAAATAATAAGTCAAACCAAAAAAGCATTCAATTACGCCCCCGGGATAATAGCCTTTGTTCCAAACCTACATGATGAAACTCCTCATACAAAGGAGCTTCTTGAGAAACTCAGGGCAAAACTTGGCAAATTTGTTTCAAAAACTGTAATATACAGGGACCCAGAAATAGATAAAGCTCAAAGCTACTCTACAACAGTTGTAGAACTTTCACCAGATTCAAAATCAGCAAAAGCCTTTGAAAATCTCGTAGATGAAATAATACTGAAAATAGGCATATAGATAGATAGATAGATAGATTTATATCTAATAGATCTAATAGATTTACTATCTAAAAGAAGATAGATTTACTATATACAACCATGTTTAACATTTTAACATCTTCCGAACCTCTTTTCAAGTTCATCAATTGTCAATTTTATGACAGCGGGTCTGCCATGTGGGCACCTTTGATTGACATCAAAATCTTGCAAAATAAAAGCTATATCCCATATATTCAACGAATCCCCTTTTCTTATAGAGTTTCTGCAAGAATATGATGCAAGAAATTGATCTTTTGCTTCCTCGCTAACTCCATACTGAAACTCCACAAAAAAGTCGGAAAGATCAACACCAGAGAGAAAGGTTGGAATTGACCAAACTAAAATTTTGTTTTCATCTTGAAAAACTTCAAATTCAATTCCTATTTTTTCAAATTCAGATCTGTGAGCCAAGACTTTTTCACATGCAGATTTTGATAAATTAACCTCAAACGGAATTGCAAACCTCAATTTTTCAAACTTTTCAGCGGACAGCTTCTCTCTCATTTCAGCGTATAATTTACCCTCATGGTAAGCGTGAATATCTACTATGTAAATTTCCCCCTCCCACTCTATAACCGCAAAAATACCACCAATTAAAGAAAGAATTTTAGGAGAAGCTCTTATAATTTTTTCTTGTTTCACATCAACATAAATCCCTTTATTTTTATCGTTTTTGTATGCCTCTGATTTATCAGACGCCCCTATCTGCCGAAGTTCTGCTTTTAAATCTTTCTCAACAGCACTAATACTAATTTGATTTGCCTGCTCCTGATTTGTCTGATAAAAAGCTTTGACTTTGTGTCTTATTGCTTCTTCAATAGCAGTTATAATAATTTCTCTGACCTTCAAAGGAGCTCTCCACCTTATCTCTGTCTTTGTTGGATTAACATTCACATCATAAAATTCAGGCGGACAATTTATAAACAGAATAAAGTCAGAGTTTCTCAAAAAGGGAAATTTTGAGAATGCGGAAAAAACCGTTTTATCTTTGACATATCTCCTATTTATAAATGTCCAGCGTCCAACTCCAACCTTTTCTCTCCACACCATACCCTCAAGCTCTATATCCCCCACTGATAAAAAAAGCTCAAAACTATCTTTCCTCACCTTATCCTCACCGAAGATAGATGATATTGTATCTTTTAGTGTTCTTCCTGATTTTAGATTAAGATAAACTTCATCATTTTTCATAAGCTTGAAACTGACATTTGGAAAAGCCAGAGCAAACCTCGAAAAAACATCCAAAACATACGAAAACTCAATTCTTTCATTAGATAAGAATTTTCTTCTTGCAGGAGTATTAAAGAAAAGGTCTTTGACAATAACTTGGGTTCCCGTATCTAAATATACTTTCTTCGCCCCCTTGAACTTTCCACCTTCTATGTAAATTTCTGTTCCTATATCTTCTGATATATGTTTTGACCTTATTTTAGTTTTTGATACAAGTGATATAGCGTGAAGAGCCTCACCTCTGAACCCAAAAGTTTTTATCGCTTCAAGATCCTTTTCATCTTTTATCTTACTTGTAGCATGTTTTTTGAAACACAAGAGAACATCTTTTTCCGCCATACCTTCTCCATCATCAAAAACGGAAACATCGTATTTGCCATTAAAAAAAACCTCTATTGAGTTTGCACCAGAATCTAATGAATTTTCTACGAGTTCCTTTACACAAGACGCAGGTCTTTCAATAACCTCACCAGCAGCAATAAGTTGAGAGACTTTTTCCGGCAGAACTATTATCTTGCTACCGGAACCTCCAATTTTTGTGATATCTTGTGTTTCATCTAAATCAGAAAGTATATTATCATTTTCCAAATTTTCCATCTTACTTTAAATTTTATTCACAACTTGATTTGACATCACATTTTTTGACTAATTCATTTAACCATTATATTTAAGCAATCAGCAAGCGAGAATTATCCTGCGAACAAAATTTTAAATTAAAAAAATCTGATTTACTTTCATTTATATTTACGCCCTAATATTCTTCACATAATCTATCTTCCTTTAACCTTCACTTACTTCCTGGTATTTACAGAGATTATGTTCCTTCTTCCCAACTTTGTAAATATTTTATTTGCTCATCAGTTAGTTTCTCTATTTTAACTCCCATAGATTTCAACTTAAATTCAGCGACGAGTCTATCTATTTGTTCCGGAACCTTATATACTTTCTTTTCAAGTTTATCATGATTTTCATATATGTATTTTACAGATAGAGCTTGATTAGCAAAAGACATATCCATAACCTGAGCTGGATGACCCTCCGCTGCTGCGAGATTGACAAGTCTTCCCTCTGCAAGGACAAAAACTCTTTTTCCATTAATGTTATATTCTTCAACAAAAGGTCTTATGAGACGAGGTTTTGATATTTTTTTGAGTTTTGAGATTTCAATTTCAACATCAAAGTGTCCAGAATTAGCCAGAATAGCACCATCTTTCATATTCATTATATGTTCCAGTCTTATAACGGATTTGTTGCCTGTCACTGTTACGAAAATATCGCCAACACGAGAAGCTGAATCCATATCCATAACTTCATAACCATCGAGTAGAGCTTCAAGAGCCTTTATTGGATCAACTTCAACGACTATAACATGCGCTCCCATACCACGAGCTCTCATGGCAACTCCTTTACCACACATACCATATCCAGCCACGACAAATTTTTTTCCTGCAAGAAGGACATTTGTAGCTCTCAAAATACCATCTATTGTACTCTGCCCAGTTCCGTATCTATTATCAAAAAGGTGTTTTGTTTGAGCATCATTTACTGCAATAACAGGAAAAGTAAGTTTCTTATCTTTTTCCATAGCTCTGAGCCTTATCACTCCTGTTGTTGTCTCTTCTGTTCCCCCCATAATGCTCATTTGCTTTCTGATAGCAGCAGCCGTAAGGTCTGCCCCATCATCAACAGTAATATCAGGATTTTTAGAGAGAACAGATTCTATATGTTGGTAATAAACATCGTTTGATTCCCCTTTTATTGCATAGACATCAATTCCTTCTGATACAAGGTATGCAGCGACATCGTCTTGCGTTGAAAGAGGATTTGAAGCACACAAAGAAACTTGAGCTCCGCCTGCTTTTAAAGTTAAAACTAAATTCGCGGTTTCAGTTGTAACATGAAGACAGCACCCCACTTTCACCCCGTTCAGAGGCTTTGTTTTTTCAAACTCCTCTCTTATGAGCTTTATTACCGGCATGTTAAAGTATGCCCATTCCACCCTCAATCTTCCTTGATCCTTCAATCTTACATCTTTTATGTCTGGCATAGAAAAGTGAGTTAATGAGAAAATATACAATTTATCTTTTTTCCCAAATTATTAATTTAAAAGAAAGTTTTTTTGAACGCTATGTAATTTTCTCCAAAAAGCAGCCTTATATCAGATATACCAAATTTTATCATAGCTAATCTTTCAACCCCCATTCCAAACGCAAATCCTTGAACTCCTTCATACCCTACACTTCTGAAAACTTCTGGATGAACCATACCGCAACCTGCAACTTCAAGAAATCCACTTCCCTTACAGACTTTACAATCTTTACTTTTTCCACCGCAGACACATGAAATATCAACTTCGGCAGACGGCTCCGTAAACGGGAAATAAGATGGTCTGAACCTCACACGAGTTCCTTCTCCAAAAAATTTTTTGAAGAAAAACTCTAAAACACCAAAAAGGTCAGACATCTTAACTTTCTTATCAACGAACAAACCTTCAACTTGATGAAAAACAGGGGAATGAGTTGCGTCCCAATCTCTTCTGAAAACTCTACCAGGAGCAATTATTTTTATTGGTAATACTCCTTTTCTTTTTTCCATAGCTCTTATTTGAACGGGGGAAGTGTGAGTACGAAGAAGTCTTCCGTCTTCAAGATAAAATGTATCTTGCATATCTCTTGCTGGATGATCAGGCGGAATATTCAAGGCTGTAAAATTATACCAATCTTCCTCCATTTCAGGACCTGACTCAACCTCAAATCCCATTTTCTCAAATATTTCTGTTATCTCGCGAAGCGCAACTGTAATGGGATGTAAATTTGCAGAAAAGCTTCTTCTTCCCGGCAAAGTTATGTCTTCTGAAAATTCTACTTGTTTCCTTTCCAGAGCAGATTTCAAATCTTCTAATTTTTCCTCCACATATTGCTTGAAATCGTTAAGAATTTTTCCCGCAAGCTTTCTCTCAGATTCAGGAATCTGCGGAATTAGTTTGAATAAATCCTGTAATAAACCTTTTTTCCCAATATATTTCGACTTTATGCGAGAAATATCTTGCTCTTCCTTTGCAGATGATAACTCAGAATCAAATTCATCCTTCAACCTCTTCACCTTATTTTCAAGAGAAGAAATATCAAAATCGTTTCCCATAGTTTTAAAAGATAAGCTACCGATCAAAGATTGCAAAATTTCCCACTTCTGATTTTTAAATTCCTCTATTCATTTCTTTTGAAGTTTTGCTTTGAATTTTACTTTTCGTTTTGTTGAACATGAATTTCAATTTAAAATGTGCTGTAATAGAATTCAGCAAAAATAAAAGTGAGCTACTGTTTATATATAAAAGATAGATTTGCATCTTTGAAATCTACCTTAACTTTTGCTCTTTGCATAATATCAAAGATATGATAATCTCCTACGAGCAGGTTCGGTTCTATATCGTATATACAAAGTGATACAAAGTTTCTTTCAAAAACATCTTTGTGAGCAAACCTCAAATTTCCCGATGAATCAAACCACAAAAGCACATCTAAATCTATTGTTCTTGGTTCATATCCACCTTTCTCAGTTCTACCAAGTGAAATTTCAACTTCTCTCAAAAATTCAGAGAGTTCATCTTGTGTGAGATAAGTTTTGATTTTTGCAACACCATTTATAAAATGAGGTTGTTCTTCAATTTTATTACCGAATTTATCTATTGGAGGAGTTATAAGAAATCGTGAAACTTTCTCAACTTTTATACCTTCTTTTTCAGAAATATATTTTAAAGCCTTTTTTACATTTGATTCTGGCTCTATATTTGAGCCTATACCTAAAAAAACATCAGACCATTCCCTTTCTGCTATAACAGAGACACTCCGAGCAAACCGCAAAGCTCCGGGTTTATCTACCTCAACACAAACTTTTTTCACGCCCGGATAATTTATGCACAAGTTAGCAATTTTACCCGCCAGAGCTTCTACAAGATAAAAAGATGAATTCTCTACAATACTGATTATTCTCTTTTTGAGCTCTTTGTAATCTAATGTATCTGAAATGTTATCTGTTTCTGATGGTTTTTTGAGATCACAAAAAATTTCAACATTTATAATAACATCTTGTTTTTCTCTTCTCTCCCATTCATTAACTCCTATTATAGTTCGTAAAAGTAAATCCTTTATCTTTATTCTATCCACATTTTTATTTTACTTACTGATCATTCGTATTACCAAGTTACTTCTTTATTTTGCCAATTTTATTTTACCAAGCTACTCCGCCTCCACCTATTGTTATATTAAGGAAAATTCTACTCAAAGAAAATGAAGAAGGGATTCCTTTTACTTCAGAATCTCCAATTTTCCACTTACTACCAAAAGGTTCAAAAATATAACCTAATCTGAATCCTAAAATAAGTCCTGCAAATCCCTCATCTGTTCTCTTACCTAAGGTCAAAAGATTCCCACCTAATCCCAAAGATAAAGCGAAAATTCCTCTTGATACTCTTGATTCTTTCAGTTTTTTTCCTTCGAGTAATTCTTTATCAAAATGAATAGTTTCACCTGTTTTCTCCTGAACAGTTATAGAATTAGAACCTCCTCCTATGCCAATAAATGGAGAGAGAACAAAGCTTTTTGTATTATATACTACATATCCGAAGTTGAAAGTTCCAAAACCACCACCAAAATTCACACTTAAATTCTTTGCCTCCGGTTGAGCTAGAACGAAAAATCCGTATCCCTCACCACCTACTATTATGTTTTTTATAATTCCGAAACCTCCCCCTCCCCACTGAATCCCAAAAGGGGATGCCGTAGAAAAACCTTTTTTATCAAGTAGGTTGTTCATGTCAGAGAAGTTCGTTCCATAGGCGGGTCCAAAAGAAAAGTATCCGATACCACCGCTTATAGCAAAAGCAATATTGGTAGAAGACAGAAAATAAAACACAAGTAAAAATAGAAACAACCACCAAACTCTCTTTGTAATTTTATCTGTTTTAACTCCATTTTCCATAGCGGTTTCACCTCCTTTGTTTAATTTTTCATTTTTATTTTTCGTTTTTTTTTTTGCTTTCCATTTTTTCAATTTTTTTACTCTAAGTAACTTTTCTTTTTTTCTTATCTTACTTGCTTTATCCAGAGCTATTTCATTATTTCAAAGAGCAAAGAGACTGATTCATCAAATGAAGCTTTTTCTGTGATTCTTTGTGTTATAAATTTGAATATTTGCTGAGATTTTGATATAGCATAATCAAGTCGCGGGTCTCCACCTTTGTAAGCTCCTATTGTTATCATATCTTCTGCTTGGAAGTAATCAGATAGAGTTCTGACAAATTTGAAAGCATATTCAAGGTGCTCGTCTGACACAATATCTGGCATGACACGAGAAATAGACGAAAGCACATCAACCGCAGGGAGAACTCTTCTTGTGAAAAGCTGGCGAGAAAGTATTATGTGTCCATCTATTATAGCCCTGACATTATCTGATATTGGTTCAGAGGTATCATCACCCTCAACCAAAATTGTATAAAATCCCGTTATAGTTCCTTTTTCAAAAGAACCTGCTCTTTCAAGAAGCTTTGGTAAAGTAGAAAAAACCGATGGAGTATAACCTCTGGCTGTTGGGGGCTCTCCGAGAGCAAGTCCAATTTCCCTCATGGCCATAGCAAAACGAGTAATAGAATCCATAATCAAAAGGACATCCATACCTTGGTTCATAAAGTACTCTGCGTATGTATGAGCTAAAAAAGCAGATCTAATACGAAGTAAAGGAGGTGAATCAGAAGTTGCAACAACAACCACAGATTTTTTCAATCCTTCCTCCCCCAAAATTTTTTCTATAAATTCTTTTACTTCTCTTCCTCTTTCTCCTATGAGAGCTATTATATTTACATCAGCAGATGTATGGCGAGCCATCATTCCCAAAAGCGTACTTTTCCCTACACCCGATCCTCCAAAAATCCCCATACGCTGACCTCTACCTGTTGTCAGAACGGCATTTATTACTCTTACGCCAACATCAATTGGTTTTTCAATTATCTTTCTTTTCAGAGGATTTTCTGGCCGACCGAAAATAGGCATTTCTTCTTTTAGTTTCACTGGTCCCTTTCCATCAATTGGTTGTCCCAGAGCATCTACTATTCTTCCAAGAAGGTCAAAACCTACCTTCTGAGTGTTTCGCGGAATCATATTTTCAACTTTCATTCCCTGAGAAAGTCCAGATGTTCCATCGTATGGTATTACTATTGCTTTTCCGTCTTTGAAACCAACGACTTCCCCTCCTCTTTGACCTTCTGGGGTGTGAATTACCACATAGTCTCCAACGCTTGCATCAGGCAAATAGCAGGTTATATATACAGAAGATATGTTATCAATGCGACCATATATTTTTACTTGGTCTTTTGCTTTTAAAATTTTCTCTTCTACTTTTTTGATTATATTCTCAGGACCCAAATCCATATATATAAAATTTTAAACTTGAGACTCAAAAAGAGTAAGTCCAATTTATTATAAATCAAGCTCATACGATGGAATAAGTACTATTCCTTTTTCTTCTGCATATTCTTTTATTCCGGGAGGAAATATGTAAGATATAAAGACTTTTATTGTTTCCTTTGAAAAGCTCCTTGAGATTTTATCACACTTTTTTAAGAATTTATCTATTGCTTTTTTTGTAACTTGGCTTTTAGCCTCCCCTATAAGTATGTATTCTTTATTTCCTTTCCTTACTCTACCAAAGATATTTACCTCAACATGCTCCCCGTTTATAATAAAGTAATCTCTTACGAAATTTCCAACAGCTTTGATATTGTACTTTCTCTTTAAGATTTTCGGCAAAGATTTCATAGCTCTATCTTCAAGCAAATACCCAAAAGAATGTGAAAGTCCCTCAAGTTTTTCCCTTGTTTTTGAGTGATCTTCTATAAGCTTCTTCAAACTTTCTTCTGTTTTCCTTTGTGCTTCTGTGAGCTCTTTGATTTTCTGTTCAGTTTCCTTTTGTGCTTCCGTAAGTTCTTTGATTTTCTGTTCAGTTTCTTTTTGAGCTTGCGCAAGTTCTTCAACCCTTTGTTCAGTTCTTTTCTGAGCTTCTGTGAGTTCCTTTATCGCATCCCATATTTTTTCTATCTCCTGCTCAGTTCTTTTCTGAGATTCTGTAAGTTCCTTTATAGCTACCCATATTTTTTCTATCTCCTGTTCAGTCCTCTTCTGTGCTTCTGCAAGTTCACTTACTCTCTGTTCAGTTCTTTTCTGAGCTTCTGTGAGTTCCTTTATTGCACCCCATATTTTTTCTATCTCCTGTTCAGTTCTCTTCTGATATTCTGTGAGTTCCTTTATTGCACTCCATATTTTTTCTATCTCCTGCTCAGTCCTCCTTTGAGATTCTGCGATCTCTTTTATAACCTCCCAAACTCTACCTATTTCAGCTTTTATCTCTCTTGTTTCTTTTAAAATGATATCGTCTCTGAAAGCAATGAAAGCTTCGTATATTGGTTCTCTTATGTTCTCTGGGAGCTCTCTTATTATTTCTTCTAATTTCCTCATATCTTTTATTTTAAGCAATTTTCAATCTAATAAATTTTTGAAATAAACCTTATCTACAATCTTTGAAGGATCTAATACTTCTGAAAGTTCTTTACCTATATTGCCTTCCTTTTTATTGTTTTTAGACGGTCTATATTGCTTACTCTTATATTTCCCATTTTTTAAAAGTCGTTCTTTTGAGTTTTTGGTGATTTGACAAAGTCTCCCTATAACCTTCTGATGGGAGAAAAGGCTATTTTATTTCCTCGCGAGCGTGAATTGCTCTTTTTAATGTAGCTGGATCTAAATATTCAACCTCCATTCCCATAGGTATCCCGTAAGCAGGTCGTGTAATTTTTACATCAAAATTTGAGAGCAATTTTTTTATGTACATAGCGGTTGCTTCCCCTTCAACAGTAGTATCAGTGAACAGAAGAACTTCTTTTATATTTTCAGTAGTGATTCTTGATATAAGCTCTTTTATTTTCAGCTGAGATACATCTGCTCCCTCTTGCGCTGATAGAACTCCCCAAAGAACATGATATAATCCGTTCCATATTCCGGCTCTTTCAACCGATATAACATCCTCTATACTCTCCACGACACATATTTTGGCTTTATCTCTTGTTTCATCGGAACAGATTCTGCACATATCGTTTTCCGATATGAAAAAACATTTTTGGCAAAGCTTTATCTTTGTTTTTATGTCAATTATATCTTTTGCGAGCGCCTCAACAAAAGATTGTGGAGATTGAATAAGAAACATAATGAACCTAATAGCGGTCTTTTCTCCAACACCAGGAAACATCATAAATTTCCTCATCAAACTCTTTAATTTTTCCGGATGATACATAACCTAAACCCGAAAATAAAACCTAAACCTAAAAATAAATATATTTTATAGACATATCATTTTTAATCTAACGATTTTACTCAAAACGATTTTATCCGGAACTCATGATTTCCATTATTTCACCCTGTACTTTTCTTTTTCTTATCTTTTCATCTCCCAAGATTGCTCTTATTCTTTTTTCTAATATGCGGAAAGGGACAAGATTTTGCGGAGCTCTCTCTCCAATTGAAGATGAAAAAGATAATATCTTACTTTTGATGAAATCAGAAAATTGAACAGCCCAAGCCGGATCTTGAATACCAGAAAAATCAACTCGGATAAATTCAGATTCGCTGTTTTTCATCTTATTTTGCATAAGCTTCAGGAAGAAAGAAAATTTAGACTTTGAAGATCTATTATCTTTTACCTCAAATAAATTCGTTCTATCTCCTGGTTTCAAATCCCTTATCTCATTTTCGGATTGATATAGGTTAAGCGGATTTTTAACTACACCAACAACTAAAAAATTCTCAATTTTATTTTTCAATTTCTGGAGCCTTATATTCCCATCAATTACAATTGCATATTTTTTTTCTGATAAATTATTTTTTTCGTAGAGCTTTTCGCAAAGCTTATCAAGGAACTCAAATTCTTTTTCTCTCAAAAAATTCATAGCGTACTCTAATATATCTTTACCTTTTGGTAATTGATAAATCTCGTATATATCTTCATTATCAACATTTTGAAATTTTTTCTCCATATTACCAAAAATATCATCAAAGATGGATCCGTTTTCATAGTGTAAAAAGAGGCACTTTGAAATTTTGCTTTCAATAAGTTCTCCATTCTCATATCCTGCTCCAACACACATAAGGAAAACATTAAATAAAAGTTCAAAGCTATCCTTTTTGATTTTACCATCTATAACATTCTGAATGGTTCCATCTACAAAGACAAAGCAATTTGGAGGCGAAAAATCCGAAGAGCTATAACGAGAAGAAGTTTCATCAACACGAGAAACTTTCAGGTTTTCTTTTTCAGCAAAATCATCGTCAAATGATTGATATAAAGAATTGGCAGGGAATCGTCTCTCAAAAATGATTTCCACACCAAAAGTTTTCACATCAAAAGTTCCCACATCAAAAATTTAGTCGCAGTTTCCTCCAACTGACAAAAAAGCTAAACGAATAAATAAACAAAGAATAAACAAACAAAGAACCGAACAAAAAAATTCAAAGCAACTGAAATTAAGCTAACCGAAGAAAAGGAACACTAATATGAAAAGATATGATAGATAAAGAAAAAATGAAAGAAAAAATAATTGAGTCCCTGAAGGGAGTTTACGATCCGGAAATAGGATTAGATATTGTAAATCTCGGTCTCATTTACGACATAGACATAAGCGAAGACGGAGAAGTAGATATAAAGATGACATTAACAACCCCCGGATGTCCCCTCGCAGGTAGCGTAGAAGAAGCTGTAAAAGCAGTTGTTTCAGCAATAGACGAAGTAAAAGATGTAAATGTTGAGCTCGTCTGGGATCCGCCCTGGAACCCCTCCATGATCTCAGAGGAAGCAAAACAAATACTCGGAATAGAATAAAAGATTGTACTACTTTTCCATTCTTATCATATCTTCAATTAATACTATTTCCCCTGGGGAAGGTATTAAAGTTTTGACCCCAAATTTTTTTGCGCATTCCTTCATCTCATAAATAGCCTGCTCCGGAGTATCAAGACCTTGCTTGAAAGTTCCATAATGCATAGGTATCATAATCTTTGCACCAATATCGTAAGCCATTTTTACAGCCTCAAAAGGAGATACATGGTTTCTTTTCATAAACCATCTTGGCAAATAAGCCCCTATTGGGAGTAAAGCAATATCAGGTTCAAATCTTGGAAGTTTCAAGTATGCCGTGTCCCCTCCGAAGAAAATTTTTGCGCCATCTGAAACAACAAGATAGCCATTCCACTTTGAAAAATTCCAGTCAAAAAGGTTCCTACCTGAAAAATGTTTTACGCGAACAGATAAAATCTCAAAACCATCTCGTACATTGTATCTATCTCCCCACTTTAACTCTACAACCTCATAACTTTCATTTTTAAGATATATTGAAGCATTTTGAGGAACAAAAATATACGGATTTATTCCTGCTCTCTTTGCTTTCTCAGAGAGGAAATTCAAGGAAGGAATATCCATATGGTCGTAGTGGTTATGACTTATCAATATAAAGTGAGGAGGTGGGAGTTTTTCCAGCTCAACAGGGAACTTTATCTGTCTGTTTATAATTACGACCTTATCAAAAATAACCGGGTCTGTATAAAAAACATAGCCTGAAAGCTTTATCAAAAAAGTAGAATGTCCAAGCCAAACTAAAAAATCTCCTTCCGGGAAACTCTCTATTTTCTTTACTTCTGGTCTCCACTCCCAATCCTTCTGAAAAAGTCTCATAGCAAAACAAGAATTTGCAAAAAATAAAAATAGGAGAATAGTACATATATACAAAAACCTAAAATTATTTAGCATAATCTGAATATAATTAATCTTACTTTGTGATGTTTTGCTGACTTTCGGGTAAAACCTCTTCGGGAGATGGAGCTTTCGGTAACTCTTGAACCGGAGCAATTCTTTCTGATACAGAAAATTTAGCTATAAGTAAGGTTACGACAAAGAAGGCTCCTATTAGCCCATATGTTATTTTCTCTAAAATCGTAGCAGGAGCTTTTGGACCCAATATAGACTGGAATCCTCCGCCAAAAAGAGAAAAAGTTTCACCTCTTCCTACTTGAAGCAAAACAGCAATCACAAGTAAAACTCCTATTATTATTTCAAGTATCCAAAGAAAAATCAGCATATTGTGCTAAATGTAATAATTAAACTCTTTACTTTATATAAATTCAAAAATTCAAATTTTCTTTTTTCTTTCATTTTCTTCTTTCTTTTCATTTCATTTTTTTGTTTTTTTCCATTTTTGAAATTTTGATTTTTCATTCAAGACCTCTGAGGCGAGGAATAAAATGTGTGTCATATCCTCCATTTCTGAAAAGCGGGGAATTTATAGCTTCTTTCAAAAAAGGAATGTTTGTTTTCGGTCCCTCAATTATGAATTCATCAAGAGCTTTTAGAATATTTCCAATTGCTTCATCACGATTTTTGCCACGAGCTATCAATTTAGCAATAAGAGGATCATAAAAAGGAGTAATCTTATTTCCTTCCCTATATCCACAATCAAGTCTTACATTTTCTGAGTTCCAGCTGAACTTTGAAGATCTCGGCTCAATTAACCTTTTTATTTCACCTGGGGACGGCAAAAACTTTACGGGGTCCTCAGCATATATTCTCGTTTCTATCGCCCAACCATCAAATTTTATATCCTCCTCCTTTGGAAGATTTTCTCCCTCTGCTATCATTATTTGCCACTCAACAAGATCAAATCCTGTTATACCTTCTGTAGCTGGATGTTCAACTTGTAATCTTGTATTAACTTCAAGGAAATAAAAATTTCTGTATTTATCTACCACAAACTCAACAGTTCCTGCGTTTTTGTATTTCAGTTCAGACATTATCTTTCTTGCAGCATCTCTGAGCTTTCTTCTCAAATCCTCATCAACAAAAGTAGATGGAGATTCTTCTATTACCTTCTGATGTCTTCTTTGAACTGAACATTCTCTTTCGGGAAAAGTTACTGCTCCACCCTTTCCATCTCCAAGAACCTGAATCTCTATATGATGAGGAGATTCAAGATACTTTTCCATATATACTCTTTCATCCCCAAATGCTGAGAGAGCCCGAGATTTAGCTGTCTCAAAAGCCTTTCTCAAATCTTCCTTTTTATCTACTCTCATCATACCTATTCCACCACCACCAGCAGCAGCTTTTATAAGAACTGGATAACCTATCTTTTCTGCAAACTCCTCTGCCTCCTCCGGCGAGTTCAAAATATCTGTTCCTGGGGGGATAGGAATGCCTATGCTTTTTACGAAAGCTCTTGCCGTAGCTTTATCTCCCATTATTTCCATACTTTTTGCTGTGGGACCTATAAAAATTATTCCCGCCTCTTCGCAAGCTTTAACAAAATCTTCTCTTTCAGAAAGGAAGCCGTATCCTGGATGAATGGCATCAGCTCCTGTTTTTTTCGCTGCCTCTATTATTGCTTGAATATTAAGATAACTTTTGAGAGGATGAGGTTCTCCTATATTTACAGCTTCATCTGATTCGCTAACAAAAGGCAAATCTTTATCTGCATCAGAATAAACCGCAACAGTTTTTTTCCCGAGCTTTTTACATGTGTATATCACACGCCTTGCTATCTCTCCTCTATTTGCAACAAGAACCTTTTTTATCTCCATATTCTCTTAATATGTAATGTAGCAATTTATACTTTTTATTTTTTCAGTTTCTATTATCTTTTCTGAAACCTTCAACGAACCCAACCCGAAAATTAAAATCAATAAAGTAACTATTCCGATTTACAAAGTATATATGAGAGAAAAATCAAAAGAAATAAAAATAGGGATTGTGGTTTCAAGGTTCAACGAATTTATAACTTCAAGACTACTTGACGGAGCAAAAAGGGCGTTAGAAGAAAACGAGATAAACTACGATGTAATATGGGTTCCCGGATCTTTTGAACTACCCATAACCGCAAAACTTATGGCAAAAACAAAAAAGTACGACTCAATCTTGATCTTAGGCTGCATTATGAAAGGAGAGACATACCACTTTGATTTCGTAGCAAAAGGCGTTCAAGAAGGTACGATGCAGGCTATGTTAGAAACAGAAACTCCAATAATTTTTGGAGTTCTGACAGTAGAAAATATAAATCAGGCTATTGATAGAGCTGGTGGAAAGCATGGAAACAAAGGGTACGAATGGGGTCTAAATGCAATACACATGGCAAAAATTTCAAAAAATCTAAAAAATAGTTATTAAATTTCAAGCATGAGCCAGAATGGAAAACAAAACCCGGTAGGAAGGCTTACAAAGAGAAAAGGATTTAATTTACTATCACTATTCTTTTTTTCTTTATACTTTTCATCTACCTTCACATTTTGTACAGATCTTAATAAACTACCACCAACAGCTGGACCAATTATTTTGCTCTCTCCATCAGAAACCTATGGAGAATTTCCTTTAACCGTATCTTTCCAAATATCTGCTATTCCATCCCGCGGTAAAATCAAAAAACTTATAATAGACTACGGAGATGGAGTCCAAGAAGATATAACAGGGAAAATAAAATCAGATAAAGTTTCCTTGACAAAAACATACGAAAGATTAGGAGTTTTTGAGGTTCAAGTTGTAGGCTCCGATGAATCCGGTGCTGCGTATGCAAAAACCACAATAATAGTAAATGATAAACCTTCAATAGGAGATATAATAGTAGCAAGAGATGAAATCTTCACAGAAAGAGCCTCAAATTTTTCTCCCGGCGATATCGTATATTTCAAAGCATTATGCAAAGATACTCACGGAATAAGCAAGGTAATAATAGACTGGGGAGATGGGAATATAGAAGAGACAACAAAATGCACTGGGGAACATAGGTATGTAAAAGAAGGAGACTATACCTTATCTCTTTTGGTTTTAGATGATAATAAATTTGCACCGTATCCGCTATCAAACTCCGTCAGCCTAAAAATAAGTGTTTTTGCAGGCGGGTCAAATCCAGAAGATTTCCCACCAAACATTTCCGGCTCAATAGAAAAAATATCAGAACCTGAAAAAGAAGTCTTCAAAGGTTCAGATACAGCCGTAGGAATAGCTCCATTTACCGTACAGATAATAATAGGAATAATTGATAGTGAGGGAGATGAATTAGATTATATCATAGTTGATTGGGGAGATGGAGGGGCACAAAAAATTGATCCTCAAAACAGCATAAGTAGAACAGGTTCAAAATATATATTCAGAGCGTCTCACAAATATGAAAAAGCCGGAACCTTTGTAATAACAGCAATAGCACAAGATAAAAAAGGGAAAAGAGCAGTTCAACATATAGCATACATTCGCTCATACCTACAAGCACCATCAATTTATGTTGAGGCTTCCGATAATCTCGGACAAAATCCATCTGAAAGAATATATACAGGTACAGCAAACATAAACTTGCACATTATAACCTTTGATAGCGCTCCTTACCAAGTTTATCTGATTGCACAATTCACCCATTCAACAGGACAACAAGAAAAACTTATTTACAGAATAGATACATCTTATTATGGCGGAACAAGGATAAATGACTTCCAAGCAAATTTGACATCTCCTGGGAAATATACTATTGAAGTATTTGCAGTTGGAGACCCCATATATGTAGCTGATGCATATTGTTCCGAAAGTTCTGATTACTTTAACTTTGACCTGTTTCAGAGAGTATATTCCCATTATTTCACTAATCTTTCTGAGTGCAACCTCAACGAATCAACCATAAAAGGCGCAAAAGCAAAAAGCTCATATCAGCTCAAATTTGAAATAAGGTAAATGATATAATATAACCTTAGTTCCCTCTTGCAGAATGCTTGGAATTATTTAAGGTGGATAATTTCCAAATTGTTGATTCAAAGCCAAATTCAGACTAAAAAACTCCCTCATTTGCAAGACATCAAAAAGCTGGGAACTCCCAACTGATAGAAGAGCAAGAGGATAAGGATACAAAAGGGGACACTATGGGGGATACAAGATAACATGCAGTACTGATGGGAGATTCTTGAAAATGCTTTATATTTCTCCTTCTTCAAAGCACAATATATCAATAATAAAAAGGATATCATAATGATAAAATAGCGATTGTGAGTATTTCTGAATTAGAAGCCTATTCTTTGCTTCAAATCTTTCGTTGGAACTTGCAAAACAAATGGTAGTTATAATAATTCAAAGCTTTGAGTTGTAAAATTAAAATTACGGAACTTCGTATCAAATTTTGATGTTCAAAATATTTTCTTTGAGTCAATTATTATTGTAACGGGTCCATAATTCACAAGGTGAATCTCCATCATAGCTCCAAATACTCCCCTTTTTACTTCCTTCCCTAATTCTGATGAGAGTTGACCACAAAAAGCATCATAGATTTTTTCTGCTCTATCTCGTGGAGCTGAATTTTCAAACGAAGGTCTATTACCCCAACGGACATCGCCATACAAAGTAAATTGAGATACAACAAGAACCTCTCCGCCTATATCTCTTACAGAAAAGTTCATCTTACCTGATTCATCCTCAAAAATTCTCAAATTTGAAATTCTTTTTACCATGTAAGATATATCTTCTTCTCCATCGTCTTTTGAAATCCCAAGAAGTACTAAAATACCTTTACTTATGGAAGAAATTTCCTTACCATCAACTAAAACCTTCGCGGAAAGAACTCTCTGAACAACCGCCCTCATGTTGCAAAGAAAAAAATAATAAGCAAAAACAAAGTAGCAAGCTTTGTCGCAAACATATCAGGGCGGCCCCGCAAAGCCATCAGGACCTAACCTGCTCGCTACCCCCTCCCACTTCCCCTGCACCACAACAGGGCGCAAAGGAGAGAAGTCCCTTACAAACAACCTCCCAAGGAGAGGTATAGCGAAGGCTACCCTCAGAACTCGCCAGAGTTTCTGTCCGCTCTGCGGACCCCTCACAGGTTCCTTCCCCGGGTTCCCCTGCTCTTGGGTCTCTGGCTCACTCTGAGAGCTTTTATTTGTTTCAAACAAAAATCTCTCCAAAAATTTCTTCTCTCTTTTTAACTTTCTCAAATCTCTCTTTATTCCATTCGCTTTGTATTTATTCTTCTCCTGATTTAATTTATCTTTCAATTCCTCCTCCATTTTCCCCAATCTCCATAGTGCATATTGAATATAAATCTGGCTTTTGAGAAGCTTTTTGTAGTTCTCTGGTATCTCCTCCTTAAACCCTAACGCTTTCCTACCTATAACATACGCTCCTGCTATATCTTTATCTATAAAATACTGCGGACAATATTTCATCATACCTATAACTGATGTAAATGCTGGATTTACCTTCACTACTTCTATTCCCTCCTGATTTGCTAAACTCTCTATCTTTTTCAGTATTCTCCTATAAGAGAAAAATTGTAGGATTTTCCTGAGCTTTGCTTTCCCATCTCCTCTTTTGCCTTTTGGGAGCTTTTTTATATCCT
>Ga0079997_117428_pt1 | contig 56073 bp, 57 predicted proteins | sample PerSpoCPS_CMetaG_FD_69200 | JGI IMG/M metagenome (GOLD analysis project Ga0079997, IMG submission 69200) | Archaeal communities from Yellowstone National Park, Wyoming, USA - Perpetual Spouter C (PS_C) MetaG (SPADES assembly) (version 2) | ecosystem: Environmental > Aquatic > Thermal springs >... | reverse complement strand
AGAAGCTGCGGATCGGGCTTTGGAGGAATTTGAGCGGGTCTTCGCGCGCAAGGAGCGCCCCACCGAGGTCCCCAAGCTCCTTCTTGACAGAAGAGTGCTCAAGCCCGACGGCACCATCTGGATCGTGGACTTAGTCGCGCGGCTTGCCAAGAGCCGCTCCGAAGCCAAGCGCCTCATCGAGCAAGGGGCGGTCGAAATAGACGGGGTGAAGATCACCCAATTCGATCAGAGCGTCGCGGTGAGAGACGGGACGCTCGTGCGTGTGGGAAAGCATACGTTCGCGGAGATCTCCCTGAAGGGGTGAGACCGTGAGTTGCGTCTTTTGTAAGATCGTGCGCGGGGAGCTGCCCGCCCACAAGGTCTACGAGGACGCAGAGACCGTCGCGTTTCTCGATCTTTACCCTATGGCCGATGGCCATACGCTCGTCATCCCCAAGGCGCACGCGGAGCGGCTCTCGGATCTGTCTCCAGAACTTGCGGGGAAGCTCTTCCAAACGGTCCAGAAGGTCACGGGGCGCATCGCTCATGCCCTTGGGGCTTCGGCGTTCACCATTGGGATCAACGATGGCCGCGCGGCCGGCCAAGCCATTCCCCACCTGCACGTCCATATCGTCCCGCGCTTCCCTGGTGACGGCGGCGGCTCCATCCACTCCATCCTCCATACACCCCATACGCGCCCCCTCGATGAGATCCATCGCTTGATTGCAGGCTCCCCGTGAATTTGCTATAGTAGAAGCTATGCACGGTGAGTTGAAGCTCATCGCGGGGAATGCCAATCCCGCCTTGGCGCATGAGATCAGCGAGCATCTTGGGATTCCGCTGACGGCGGCTGAAGTTGGGCGCTTCCCCGATGGCGAGATCAGCGTCCATATCAAAGAGACGGTGCGGGGGGCCGACGTCTGCGTCATCCAGCCGACCTGCCCCCCAGTCAACGAGAATCTCATGGAATTGTTGTTGATCATTGACGCGCTCAAGCGGGCCTCAGCAGAACGGATCACCGCTGTGGTCCCCTACTACGGCTATGCCCGCCAAGATAGAAAGCACATCGGGCGGGTGCCCATCAGCGCCAAGCTCGTGGCCAATATGATCGTCACCGCAGGAGCTGACAGGGTCCTGACGGTGGATTTGCCCGCCGGGCAGATCCAGGGGTTCTTCGATATCCCCGTGGACAATCTCCGGGGAGACCCCATCCTTGCCAATTATCTTCGCCAGCAGAACTTGGAGAACACGGTGATCGTCGCGCCGGATGTGGGGGCGGCCAAGCGCGCTCGTGCCGTGGCTGAGCGCCTGGAATTGCCCTTAGCTATCGTCGAGAAGAGTCGCATCAGCCCCACAGAGGTGCGCGCGCTCAATATCATTGGGGATGTGAAGGGCAAGCGCGCTATCTTAGTGGACGACATCCTTGCCACCGGTGGGACGGTCATCGAGGCGACCAATCTCTTGTTAGAATTTGGCGCGCGCGAGGTCTCCGCGGCCTTCATTCACGGGGTCTTCGCTGCTGATGCCGTCAGGAGATTAGAAGCCTCGCCCCTGAAGAAGATCGTCGTGACCAATACGATTCCCCCACCCACAAGCCCAAAGATCGACGTGATCTCGGTGGGGGTTCTCTTAGCGGAGACGATCAAGCGCATCCATCGGCAAGAATCCGTGAGCGAGATGTTCCCTCACGATTAAGAAAGGAGAGTCCCTATGGAATACACAATGAAAGCATCGCCTCGTGGGCCCAAGCCCAACCCGCGCGCCCTGCGCCGCTCGGGGTTCATCCCCGGCGTGCTCTACGGGCACGCGATCCATCAACTGATTGCTCTGCCGGCCAAGGATCTGGAGAAGCTCCTGGCCCAGATCACCCGAAGCTCCAAGGTCATCGTCGAGCTTGACGGCCAGAAGTTCCCCGCGTTCATCAAGGAGATTCAATATGATCTCTTGACGGACCGCGTCATCCATGTTGACTTCTACCATCCTGCGCCCGATCGCCCGGTGACCCTCGAAGTCCCCGTGAGGTTGCGTGGGGAGGCCAAGGGGCGCAAGGAGGGCGGCATCTTGCAGCTCCTGCGCGATCGTATTAAAGTCCGAGGCCCCATGGACTCCATCCCCGAGATCATTGATGTTGACGTCACGAACCTCGGCATTGGTCAGTCCATCCACGTCAAGGATCTCCAGCTTGCGGGTGTGCAGGTGCTGACGCCAGGGGAGGCGACGATCGTGACGATCTTGGCGCCGCGCAAGGAGGAGGTTGTCGCTGCTGTTGCGGGCGCGGAGGGCGTGGCGCAGCCGCCAGCCGCTCCTGCAGCTGCCGCCAGCGAGAAGCCGGCCGCGGCTGCTGCGCCGGCCAAGGCCCAAGAAGCGAAGAAGCCAGAGAAGAAATCATCATAGTGAAGGCCGTCGTCGGCTTAGGCAATCCTGGGAGAGCATACGAGCGCACGCGCCACAATATGGGGCGTCTGGCGGTGCGCTCGTTTCTTGAGCGCTTCACGCAGCTTCAAAAGACTGAGCACGATTTCTCAGTCGTCTACCACGTGAGCGACGCGGTGCTCGTCGTTGAGCCGCTCGTCTATATGAACGCAAGCGGCATCGCCGTGAGAGAGATCTGCCAAAGATACTCTGTAGCTCCGTGGGACTGCCTCATCGTCTATGATGATTATGCTCTGCCGTTTGGGAAGCTGCGGGCGCGCCGGAGCGGGGGTGCTGGGGGGCATCATGGCATGGAGTCAGTGATCTTGGAATTGGGCACCGACGAGATCCCTCGGCTGCGCATCGGCATTGGCAGCTCTCAGCCCCTTGAGGATCTGACCGACTACGTTTTGGGGGAATTTACCAAGGAGGAGCAAGCGCAGCTCCCTCTTATCCTGGCGCGCGCGGCCGACGCCATCGAGTGCTTCGTCCAGACCAACATCGAGACGGTGATGAACCGATTCAATTAGCCTGACTTAAGGGGGGCTTGCACGTGCTGAGCCGGCGGATTTATCCGCCGGCATACTTCAGAGAATATATCTACTTAAGTCCAAGTCCTCCACGATCCCCTGGAGTTTGGCATGGACATACGCGGCATCGATGGTGAACGTCCTGGGCTCAGGCAGATCGCACGTCTCAAACGCAATATCTTCCATGAGCTTCTCCATGACGGTGTGCAGCCGCCGCGCCCCGATGTTCTCAAGTCTTTCGTTGAGCCGAAACGCGATCTCCGCGATGGCCTCCAACGCATCATCAGTGAACTCTAGATGTAGTCCCTCCGTGGCCATGAGGGCCTGATATTGTTTCGTGAGGGCATCCTGGGGCTCCTTGAGGATTCTGCGGAAATCTTCTTTGCTGAGGGGCTTCAATTCAACTCGGATGGGCAGCCGCCCCTGCAGCTCCGGGATGAGATCCGAGGGCTTGGCCATCGTAAACGCCCCCGCCGCAATGAATAAAATATTATCCGTGCGCACGTTGCCATAGCGGGTCCGCACGGTCGTGCCTTCCAAGATGGGCAGGAGATCGCGCTGCACCCCTTGGCGGGACACCCCCGGCCCGAACCGCTCCTCGCGCCCCCCAGCAGCGATCTTGTCAATCTCGTCTATGAAGATGATCCCGGTCTCCTCAGCGCGTTGGACGGCCTGGCGCTTGATCTCCTCGTGATTGATGAGTTTGTCCGCCTCTTGATTGAAGAGCACCTCGCGCGCCTCCTTGATCTTGAGGCGCTTAGTGACAAAGCCCCCAAAGCCTGGAAACTTCTCGAGCAGTTCCTCTATATTGACGCCTATCTCCACGCCCTCTACCGAGAGAACATTGAATTGAGAGAAGGGTGACTCGCGCTTGACGCGAATCTCAATATAGTGCTCTTCGAGCTGCCCAGCGCGCAGCTTCTCTCGGAATCGCTCGCGGGTATGCTGCCAGGAGGCGCGGCGCTCTTCGTCTATGCCCACAGGGGCTGCCCCTACAAGCGCATCTAAAATGCGCTCCTCGACAGCGCGCTCTGCCTCGTGCTTGATCTTCTCGATCGCCTCCTGGCGCACCATCTGGTAGCTCACTTCGACCAGATCGCGCACCATGGATTCGACGTCGCGCCCCACATACCCCACTTCGGTGTAGCGAGTCGCCTCGACCTTCAAGAACGGGGCTTTCACGAGACTGGCGAGCCTCCGGGAGATCTCGGTCTTGCCCACGCCCGTGGGGCCGATCATCAAGATATTTTTGGGGAGGATCTCTTTGCGGATGGGACCGGTGACGCGCATGCGGCGCACGCGGTTTCTCAGGGCGATGGCCACCGCGCGTTTGGCCTCCTCCTGCCCCACAATGTACTTATCGAGCTCAGCTACGATCTCCTTGGGGGAGAGCTCGCGCGTGCGTTCTTCTACTAATGGGTTAATCTCGATAATGTCTGCCATACTTCACCACTGGAGCTTCTCTATGAAGATCTGTTGGTTCGTGTAGATATCGAGCGTCCCGGCGATCTCTAGTGCCTTGCGGGCGATCTCTTCTATAGGGAGCTGGGTGTTCTGGCGGAGGGCTCTGGCAGCAGCCAACGCATACGCTCCCCCAGACCCCAGCCCGATCATCTCGTCATCGGGCTCGATGACATCGCCCGCGCCGGAGATCACCAGCAGCGCTTCAGAATTTGCCACAGCCATCATCGCTTCCAGTCGCCGCAAGACGCGATCCGTCCGCCAATCTTTCGTGAGCTCCACCGCGGCGCGCTTGAGGTTGCCCCCAAATTCTTTCAGTTTATTCTCGAATCGCTCAAAGAGCGTGATCGCGTCGGCGGTCGCCCCCGCAAACCCCACCAGCACTTGATCGTTATAGATCTTGCGCACTTTTTTAGCTGTGCTCTTGATGACCACGTTGCTGAGGGTCGCTTGGCCATCGGCGGCGATGACGGCGCAGCGCTCCTGAGCCGAACGAATCGCTAAGATCGTTGTCCCCTCTATGCGTCTCACACTGACATTCTAGCGATGTCCCAAGGAGCGCGCAAGCCCTAGCGCCACTCGAACTTTTGTATTCGATGGTTATCGGAGTCAGCGATATAGATAAAATTCTGAAAGATCGCGATGCCCTTGGGGGCTTGGAACTCCCCTGGGGCTGCGCCCTCCTTGCCCCATGCCAAGAGAAGCTTGCCCGTCGCGTCGAAGACTTGGATGCGGTCGTTCCCTTGGTCTACGACATAGATGCGATTCGTCTTATCTACGGCCAAGTGATAGGGGCGGCGCATGGGGGCGTCCAATCTCCCTAAGAACTTTCCCGTAGGGTCGAACTTCTGCACCCGGTCGTTTTTATTGTCCGAAACGTAGATATTGCCGTCTTTATCGAGGGCGATCCCCGCGGTGATGTTGAACTGCCCGTCCCCGGTGCCGAAGACCCCAAATTTGCCTAAAAATTTCCCCGTGGGGCTGAACTTCTGCACCCGGTGATTGAACGCATCAGTGACGTAGAGATTGCCCTCTTGATCGAAAGCAATTCCTACAGGGAGGTTGAACTGCCCATCGCCTGGCTGGAGCGGTCCTGGCCCATCGGGGTCCACACAGCCCTTCCCAGACTGCAGCTCGCAGGGCGTGCCCCACTTCCCAAGAAATCTTCCGTTCTTGTCAAACTTCTGGATGCGATGGTTGAACGTATCGGCGACGTAGACGTTGTTCTCCTTGTCGAGGGCGATGCCGCTTGGGCTCTCAAACTGCCCATTATTAGCACCCTTGGAGCCCCACTGCAGGAGGAACTTCCCGTTGGCGTCGAACTTCTGCACCCTATGGTTCTCCGTGTCCGCGACGTAGACGTTGCCCTCGCCGTCTACGGCGATCCCTTCGGGGGCATTGAACTGCCCCTCTCTAGTGCCTTGCTGCCCCCAGGCCATGAGAAAGACGGGCGTACCCCCCTGAGCGCGTGCGACGGCGACCATCAAGAAACCTACGACGATGAACGTCAGCAGTCTGCGCATGGACGCCTCCTTTGCTGCAGTATTATACTGATTGAACTGCCCAATGTCCCGCAGGGCCCTCACCCCCGCAGCTCCGAAAATATCTGGAGCAACCGCGCGGCTGACTGTTGGATGCTCATCTCATGGGCCTTGCGAACTGCCCCTTGATGGAGCTGGGAGCGGCGCTGCGGGTCTTGCAAGAGCTCTATCACCGTCTGGGCGAACAGAGATTCGTCCTCGGGGACGAGCACCCCTGTCTCGCCATCGAAGACGACATCCGTGACCCCCATGGCGCGCACGACGACCGCGGGCAGCCCCGCAGCCATCGCCTCCATCAGGACCAGCCCTTGAGTTTCAGTCTTGGAAGCGAAGACGAACAGATCCGCAGCGCGATAATAGTCTACCAGCTCCTCACGCGGGATGAACCCCGTGAAGAGCACGCGGTCCCCCAGCCCAAGCTCGCGCGCATACTCTTCGAAGATCGGCTGATGCGGGCCTCCCCCAGCGAGCACCAGCCGCACTCTCCCTGGCCCCGGCCACCGATCAAGCAGCACTCGAAACGCCCGGAGCAGAAAGTGCAAATTCTTCTCAATCCCCAAGCGCCCCGCGTACAGCAAGAAGAACTCATCAGGGGCAAGGTTCAGCGCGCGGCGCGCGTCAACTTTTATGGGGCGCTCGAACGGCTCCATATCCACCCCGAAGGGCAGAACATAGATGGGCTTGTGAACGCCATAGCGCACCAGCTCTTCTCTCATGGCTTGCGAGGGAGTCGTGATCGCATCGCAGCGATTACAGAAGGCCGCGCTCATGCGCTCGGCCATCCGACGAGTGGGGCGAATCAGCCTGGGCAGATAGTGCAAATACTCCGTGAAGAGCGTGTGGTACGTATGCACATGAGGAAGATGATACTTCCGGGCGACGCGGATCGCCAAGAGCCCCATCGAGACTGGGGTATGGCTGTAGACGACATCGAGCTTGGGGAAGACGGAGAACGCCCGACGATCGTAGGGGATGACGATGCGACTGTCTTTGTGAAAGTACGTGGTGAGGGCAGGGAACCGAAAGATCCGGCCGTTCTCGCTCCGTTGCGCGCGCGAGTACGCCGGGGCGAAGATATAGACGTCATGGCCAGCTCGAGAGAGCACGCGATCGAGCTCCTGGAGGATGCTGGTGACCCCGTTGATCTGCGGCGTGAACGTATCGGTGAAGATCCCGATCTTCATGGCTCTTCCTCCTCGAACGAGCGAGCACACAGCGGGCAGAAATTCTGCTCGCAGAGCGCACCGCAGCGCGGGCAGGGCTTCCAGCCCAACTGCTGGCGCGCTCTCTCTATTCTCTTCGCGTTCTTCATGAGCTGAGTCAGAGCAGAGCGCAGCTGAGGGTCAGAGACGTCAGCCGCAAGCTCTTCGATCTCGCGCTCTTCGGCGGGCGTCAGCTCAATCTGAGCGATCGAGAGCACTGATGATGTCTTAGGGAAGCTCTCGACACGAAAACGGATCTCGCGCACGCGCTCGCCTCCGAGCGCTTCGTTGAGTTTTTTCTTGAACTCCTCACGGAGGAGCGAAAACTCGTGCTGCACAATATGATTGGGCACGGCGACGAAGAGCACGCCCTGGTGTACCCAAATCGGCTGAGCGAAACGAGCGACCCGTGGGCCTACAATCTTCTCCCACAGCAGCGCTGGCTCTTGCTCGCGGTAGATCTCGAGCAAGCCATGCTTGCGCAGAACTTTCTCAATGAGAGCTGACTCGATCATAGGGCCACCGAGACCTTTCCGTCCTCGATCAGAAAGATCCGTTGAGCGGCCGTGCGCACGGCGGGATGAAGCTCGCTTATCTCTGTGACCGTATGCGCAAGGAATATCTGAACTCCCGCAGGGAGCAGCTGCAAGAGCCGCTGGAATCTCCGGCTATCGAGCTCAGAGAGGATGTCGTCTAAGAGCAAGATCGGGTAATCCCCGAAGCGCTGATAATACAGATCGAGCTGGGCCAAGAGCATAGCACAGAGGGCGGATTTCTGTTCGCCTTGGGAGCCGAAGCGCCTCAGGTCGTGGCCATCAAGATCAAAGCGCATGTCATCGCGATGCGGGCCCACAAGCGCCGTGCCCCGCTGGATCTCTTGAGGAGCAGCTTGCGCGATGAGCCGAGCGAGCTGAGCGCGCACATCGCCCGATGACAGATCGAGGGGCGTCTCATACGTCACAGTCAGTTCAGAAGCTCGTCCCGCAATAGCTCGATAGTGCTGAGAAAGGGTCTTGTTGAGTGCTTTGAGATATTCGATTCTTTGGGTGATGATTCGGCTGCCGCGGGCTATCAGCTCTTCGTTGAAGACCTCGAGCACATCGGGATTGGGCGTGCCTTGGCGCAGCAAGGCGTTCTTGCGCTGGAGGGTCTGCTCGTACTCGAGCACGATATATCTATACTCTCGAGAGAGCTCGGCGATGCTGCGATCGAGGAAGCGCCGGCGCGCTTCCGGGCGCCCCTTGATGATTTGCAGCTCATCGGGGGTGAAGAGCACCACGCGCACCAGGGCGCTTACTTCGCTTTGGGTCTTCTTCTCCCGATTGAGTTCTATAGTCTTTGCGCGCGCTCGCCCGTTGAGATGGATGCGCACATGGTCGCCGTTGACGGTGAGCTCAAGCGCTGCTTCGTGAGCCCCCCAGGCGATCACATCGCGCTGGCGCTCGCCCTTGAGCAGCCACCCTTTAGCTGCGTAATAGACGGCCTCGCAGAGGTTGCTCTTGCCCGCGGCGTTGGGCCCCACGATGAGATTCAGCCCGGCGGCAGGGACGAGCTCCGTAGGCCCAAGGTTGCGAAAGTTATAGAGAGCGAGACGCTCGATCTTCATTCTAGAGATATTTTACTGGGGGCGGCGCGCCTTTTCGAATAGCTGGGCCTTCAGCTGGGCGATCTCCCCGGCGAAGAGCGGGCTTTCGGCGAGAGCTTTGGCCCGACGATACGCATGCATGATCGTGCTGTGATCGCGCCCGCCAAAGAGCACGCCCAGGGCGGGGAAGGAGAGATCCATCAGCTCGCGCGCAAGATAGATCGCGATCTGGCGCGCGCAGACGACCCGTCGTTCCCGACTGTTGCCCTCAAGGTCTTCAACGCTGACTTTATAATACTTTGCGACCTCGCTCTTGATGAGCTCCGGGGTGATGGGGGGAGGGCTCGGTGGTGGTGGGAGCACTGCTGCCAGGGCTTCTTGAGAGAGCTCATGGCCGTTTAAGGCGAGGGTCGCCGTTATCCGAACCAATGCTCCTTCTAAGGCGCGCACATTCGAGCATACCCGCTCCGCAATGTATGTGAGCAGCTCTGGGGGGATATCGAGCTGCAGTTCTTCGGCTTTGGCGCGCAAGATCGCCAGACGCGTGGCAAAATCAGGCGGTTGGATGTCAGTGACCAGACCCCCGCGGAAGCGCGAGATGAGCCCCGCATGGAGATGGGGCAGCTCTTCCGGGGGACGGTCCGAGGTCAGCACGATCTGCTTGCCCCGCTGGTAGAGATCGTTGAACGTGTGAAAGAGCTCCTCTTGGGTGGCGGTCTTCTCGCGCAGGAAGTGCACATCGTCGAGCAAGAGAATGTCAGCGGTGCGGTAGAGCTTGCGGAATTGTGCGGTCTTGTTCTCATGGAGCGCGCGGTAGAAGTCGGTAGCAAAGCGCTCGCACGTGACGTAGAGGATCTTGAGCCAGGGCGCGCGCCGCGCGGCTTCGTTTCCGATCGCATGGAGCAGATGGGTCTTGCCCAGCCCTGAGGCGCTGTAGATAAACAGCGGGTTATAGGCGCGCGCGGGGTTCTCCGCGACCGCAAGGGAAGCGGCGTATGCTAATCTATTGCTCTCGCCGCGCACAAAACGCGCGAACGTGTACTCAGGCCGCAGCGACGGAACAGCAGCCTGGGGATAGTCTCGCAAAGCCGCTTCTGATCGCATCGTTTGCTAACCCCTGGTGCTGGTAGGTGCTCACAGCATAGCAGAGATCGCCGGGGGTTGTCAAGTCGAATGCGCGCGGGAGAGTAGCAAGAAAATTATGATCTCAAGAGATTTTTCCGCGCCGCGCGGCCACAGAGCTCCGACGGAGTACAGCGAGCTGAAGTGCGGCGGAGAAGTTTGCTCGTTGAGAAAACGTCCCGAGGATTTTGCGGGAACTTGATCACCCTAGTTAGCAGACATAGCGCGCAGAAGAGTTGCGACCCCCAAGGTGATCGCCAAGAGCGCGATCAACAATCTCAGCGAGCGCATGGGGAGCTTCTGCACAGTGAACGCAGCAAGAGGCGTCGAGATGATAGCGCCGACGAGAATCGGGAGAGCGAGCGACCACTCCAGCCCGCGCACCGTCGCCCAATACATCACGACGCCGACGAGCGAGACGATCCCCTCCGAAAGACTCGTGATGCCCACGGCGGCTTTGGGGTTGAGTCCCGCGAGGATTTGTCCAGCTGTGATAATAGGGCCGTAGCCCCCGCCGCTCAGCCCTTTATTAAATGAGCTCAGCAGCCCGATCCCCACAAGTCGCCCCCACGAAAATCTCTGACTCCCCGACGGCGTGACGAGCACGAAGACCCCTAAAGCGAGCACGAGGATCCCGATATAGACTTGGATCACCCAGCCGGGCAGATGAACAGCAACAGACACAGCGATTATCGCCCCGACGATGCCGATGAGCATGAGCACGAGGGCGACTCGAGAGTCTAACGAATCTCGGCGAAAGCTCACGTTTTGATACGTGTGATGGAACCCCGCGGCGATCAAGCCCGTGACGAACTCCGACAGCAACACAACCGGGACGATCTGCAAGGGCGTGAACCCCAGCAACAATAATAACGGCGTGAGCGTCGTCCCATAGCCCATGCCCAGCGAAGAGTCTATATACTCAGCAACAAACGCCAGGAGGGCTATGAGCAGAAAAAACTCCCAAGTCACAACCCAGTATACCCTACGGGGTGCACGTGAGGCAAAAATCTGATATAATGACACATGCCATTTGCTTCGTTAGGATTATCGCATAATGTTGTGCGCGGCGCTCGTGCCGCTGGCTACACCGAACCGACGCCCATCCAAGCCCAAGCCATCCCCGTTATCTTGGCCGGCAAAGACCTGATCGGCACGGCGCAGACGGGCACAGGGAAGACCGCCGCGTTTGTGCTGCCCATTTTGGACTTACTGAAAGACGGCCAGGGCTTGCGAGCCCTGATCTTGACCCCGACCCGCGAGCTGGCCGCCCAGATCGAGACGAATATCCGAGACTACGCACGCTTCCTCCCCCAGATCCGCTGCACCGCGCTCTACGGCGGCGTCGCGATGGGGCCACAGATCAGCGAACTGCGCCGCGGCGTGGACATCGTCGTCGCCACTCCGGGACGGCTCCTCGATCACCTGAGACGGCGCACCCTCGACCTCCGACATATAAAAATATTTGTGCTCGACGAGGCCGACCGGATGCTCGACATGGGGTTCATGCCCGATATCAAGCATATCATCTCTTTGCTGCCCACGGTGCGCCAGTCGCTGCTCTTCTCCGCGACCATGCCCCCGGAGATCGAGTCCTTCGCTCGGCGCATCCTCACCAACCCCGTGGTTATCTCCGTAGGGCCGCGCGCGACCCCTGCTGAGGGCGTCAGCCAATTTCTCTACCCCGTCCCGAAGCACCTGAAGTTCGCGCTGCTGAAGAAACTCTTAGAGATCACGCTGCACACGTCGGTGCTGATCTTCATGCGCACCAAGCGCGGGGCGCATAAGCTCGCGCGCGCCTTGCACCAAGAAGGGCATAGAGTGACGCAGATTCATGGCGACCGCACCCAGAGCCAACGCTCCGCAGCGTTGCACGGGTTCCGCACCCGACAGTACTCTATCTTAGTTGCTACGGACATTGCAGCGCGGGGATTGGACATCGAGAACATCTCGCACGTGATCAATTACGATGTTCCGGCGCGCCCTGAAGACTATATTCATCGTATTGGCAGGACGGCGCGCGCGTCTGCGATTGGCGACGCATTTACGCTTTGCTCGCCGGAGGAGCACGCCGAGATACGGGCCATTGAGCGCGCGCTCAAGAAGACCCTGCCCCGCGTCATTCTTCCCGATTTCGACTACGGCAAGGGTGGGCCACCCTTGCTGGCGGCTTCCACTTCCACGTCAGCGCCCCGCCCGACGAGGGTCTATCATGCAACGGGCTGGCGCAGAAGACGACGCTGAACTTGTCGGCCTTGCTAAAATCCTCTACAATTACTCCCTCAAAGGGAGAGAAGAGAGCCGAGGGTGGTACGGAGAGAATACCTGCGATGAATTGGCGCTTTCTCGTGCTTGTGCTCGTCTTTGGCGGGTTGCTGCTCCTGGGAGCGCGCTATTTTATACTCTCACGGATGAAGAGCGACGAGTATCATCAGTGCCCGCACTGTCGGAGCTTCTATCGCGGTGAGGTGACGTACTGCCCGCACTGCGGGCAAGTCGTCTCGCGTTGGTCCAATAGGCGATGAGCTGGTTGACGAAGTCTCAAGGAGGAGCTATAATAAGCGCGCGTGGGGGTGTGGTGTAGTGGCCTAACACGCTGCCCTGTCAAGGCAGAGATCGCGGGTTCAAATCCCGTCATCCCCGCCACCAGGCTTCGCCTGGACCGTCCGCCGTGCCGCCTGTGGCGGCACGATGAACATCAAGCGAAGCTTGCGCCAGCCCAAGGCTGGCGAAGGTAAAGCTCACGCGCAGCGTGCCGAGGTAGCTCAGTTGGTAGAGCACAGGACTGAAAATCCTGGTGTCGGCGGTTCGAGTCCGCCCCTCGGCACTCATCTTTTCGTGCATACTTGCGCCCCTTCCCCCCTTCACGCTAAACTGTGGGCATAAGACTCTGTTTGGAAGGAGAGAGCTTCATGACTTACCCCAGAGACTATCGCTACACCAAGGAGCACGAGTGGGTCAAACTCGAAAACGGCAAGGCTCGCGTCGGCATCACCCATCACGCCCAGCACGAACTGGGCGACATCGTCTACGTCGAGTTGCCCAAGGTCGGCACCAAAGTCAAACAGATGCAGGAGTTCGCCACGGTCGAGTCGGTCAAGGCCGTCTCCCCCATCTATGCCCCTCTCAGCGGGGAGATCATCGAAGTCAATAGAGAGCTCGAAACCCACCCTGAGCTGATCAATCAGTCTCCCCATGAGCGGGGGTGGATCGTGGTCATCGCTCCCAGCGATCTCAAGGAGCTTGAGAATCTCCTGACAGCTGAGGAGTACGAGAAGCACATTGGGAGCTCGGTAGGGTGAGAATATATGCCGGCATTTGAGTTCATTCCCAATACCCCGGAAGACCAGCGCAGGATGCTCGCCGAGATTGGGCTCTCTGATGTCGAGCAGCTCTTTGCTGACATCCCCGCTGAAGTGCTGAGAAAGTTTCAGCCCATCGGGCTTGAGCCCCTCAGCGAGCTGGAGGTCTCCAACTTAGTCAGTCAGATGGCCGCACAGAACGCCCATACAGGGCAGTACATAAGCTTCCTTGGCGGGGGCATCTACGATCATTATGTGCCCGCGATTATTGCTCATCTCATCTCGCGCGGGGAGTTCTTGACGTGCTACACCCCCTACCAAGCCGAACTCTCCCAGGGGACGCTCACGTGGATGTTCGAGTTTCAGACGATGATCTGTGAGCTGACAGCGATGGAGGTCGCCAACTCATCAATGTACGACGGGGGCTCGGCCCTGGCGGAAGCGATGCTCATGGCCAAGAACGTCACAGGGAGGACGAAATTCCTCGTGGCTCGAAGCCTCAACCCGCACTACAGAGCGTGTCTTGAGACCTACGCCTGGGGCGCGGGCTTGGAACTCTCTGAGATCCCATTCACCGAGACGGGCCAGCTCGACCGCAACGCTATACCGAAAGAGACTGAGAATCTTGCGGGGCTTATCGTGCAGACCCCCAATTTCTTCGGGGTGATCGAGGATCTCTCAGGGCTGAAAGATCTCATCAAAGACGCGTTTCTCATCGTGAGCGTCAATCCCATCTCGTTGGGGATTTTAGCTCCGCCAGGGCTCTTTGGGGCGGATATCGTCACGGGGGAGGGGCAGCCCTTGGGGATTCCCCAGAGCTTTGGCGGCCCGCTGCTGGGGCTCTTTGCCACGAGAATGAGCTACGTGCGCAAGATGCCGGGGCGCATGGCCGGGCGCACCGTAGACGCCGACGGCAAGACCGGATACGTGATGGCGCTGCAGACACGCGAGCAGCATATTAGAAGGGAGAAAGCGACGTCCAATATCTGCACCAACCAAGCCCTGATGGCCCTCTGCGCTACGATCTATCTGGCGACGGTGGGCCGGCGCGGCTTGAGAAGATTAGCCGAGCTAAACCTTCAGAAAGCCCACTATCTTGCGGAGAAGATCGCCAAGATTCCAGGGTTTGCGCTGCGCTTCTCTGGGCCGTTCTTCAATGAATTTGTGGTCCAGACGCGCAAGAAGCCCGCACGATTGCTCAAAACCCTGCGCGATGAGGGCTTCTTTGGCGGGATCGATTTAGCACCCTATGAGCTGGGCAACAATCTCTTGATCGCAGTCACCGAGAAGCGCACCCGCGACGAGATGGATCGCTTCGTCAAGGTCTTGAAAGGAGCATGATATGGGAACGACGATCTTTGACATCGGCGCCGAAGGCCGCACCGGACTGCGGCTCCCCCCATGCGACGTCCCAGAAAGAAATCTCACGGAGCTCGTCCCTGCTGAACTCATCCGCAAAGAAGACCCGAAGCTTCCCCAAGTCTCCCAGATCGAAGTCGTGCGACACTATACGAGACTTTCGCGGATGAACTACGGCGTGGACAACGGGATCTATCCCCTGGGTAGCTGCACCATGAAGTATAATCCCCGGATCAACGAAGATATGGCGCGGCTGGTGGGGTTTGCTTATGCCCATCCCTTGCAGGGCGAGGAGCTCTCTCAAGGGGCTTTACGATTGATGTACGAGCTGGGGAAGTATCTCTGTGCGATCGGGGGCATGGACGCGATCACGCTCCAGCCCGCTGCCGGCGCCCACGGGGAGCTCACGGGGATGCTCATCATCAAAAAGCACTTTGAGCGCACTAAAGAGCTTCACAAGCGCACGAAGATCTTGTTGCCCGACTCGGCCCACGGGACCAACCCCGCCTCCGCCGCCATGTGCGGCTTTGAAGTCGTGCACATTCCGTCGGATGCCCGCGGCCTCGTCGATCTCCAAGCGCTGAAAGCTCATCTTGACGAGTCCGTCGCTGGGATCATGCTCACAAACCCCAATACCCTTGGGCTGTTTGAGACTGATATTCTTGAGATCACCAAGCTCATTCACGACGTTGGGGGGCTCGTCTATTATGACGGGGCTAACCTCAACGCGATTGTGGGGCGGGCTCGTCCGGGAGATATGGGCGTTGACATCGTGCACTATAACTTACACAAGACGTTCAGCACGCCGCATGGGGGCGGTGGCCCCGGCGCCGGCCCGGTGGCCGTCATCAAAAAGCTTGAACCCTATCTGCCCGTGCCGCGCATCATCAAGAGAAAGAATTCGTACGCTTTAGACTACGACCGCCCGCACTCCATCGGGAAGATCCACTCGTTCTACGGGAACTTTGGGGTATTGGTTCGCGCGTACACGTACATTCGCATGATGGGCGATGAGGGCCTCAAGGCCGTGAGCACCAACGCTGTGCTCAATGCGAATTATCTGCGAGCACGACTAAGCAGAGTCTACAAAGCTCCCTACGACCGGCTCTGCATGCACGAGTTCGTGCTGACGACCAAGGGCATGTCCGAAGAGATCCGCACGCTCGACGTCGCCAAGAGACTGATAGACTACGGGGTCCATCCCTCTTCGATCTATTTCCCACTCATAGTCCCTGAAGTGATGATGATCGAGCCCACGGAGACCGTCAGCAAAGAAGAGCTTGATCGCTTCGCGGACGCGCTCATCAAGGTTGCTCAAGAGATGAAAGAGAACCCCCAAATACTCAAAGAAGCCCCGCACGCGGTGCCCATCTATGGGGCTTCCGTGCGGCGGCTTGACGAAGTCCGCGCAGCGAAAGAACCGATCTTACGCGCTTAAAGCTTCGAATCACGGAAAGCACAGAAAGATCCACAGAAGGCACATCAGCTGTCTTTCCGTGTGTTCGCGTGATTCCGTGCCTTCCGTGATTCAAAGGATTTGCTTTCCCCTCACTCGCGTGCTATACTCTCGGCGTGGTGGTGAGAGGGTTCTTCGCCGTACTCAGCGGGATTATCTTCGTGATCGTGGGGGGCTTCGCCCAGCCCAAAGGCTTCAACGACTTTGCCCCCGATTGGTCTCCCGACGGCACGAAGATCGTCTTCGTCTCCGACCGCGACGGGAACTCTGAGATCTATCTGCTCACGCTCGCCCCCGTCACGGATCTGGTGCGTCTCACTCATAATCGCGCGAGCGATCTGGGCCCGCGCTTCTCCCCCGATGGCTCAAAAATCGTCTTCTATTCGAGCCGCGACGGCAATTATGAGATTTATATGATGAACACCGACGGCTCTGGCGTCACCCGGCTCACGCAGAACACTGCTACGGACTGGGACCCCAACTGGACCCCTGATGGAAAGATCGTCTTCGAATCGTATCGCGACGGCTGGCCCGATCTCTATCTGCTAGACCCCCTCACGGGAGCTATGGAAAGACTCACCCAAGACGACTATCGCGAGGCGTTCCCAGCATGGTCGCCCAAGAACGACAAGATCGTCTTCGCGTCGTATCGCGAAGGGAGCTGGGACCTCTACGCCATGCGTCCCAACGGCTTAGTGAGACAGAAATTGACCAACGGTGAGGGCATCTTCTGGCACCCCGCTTGGTCACGGGATGGGCAATTTATAGCATTCGAGGCCGTCCGCGGCGATGAAAGCGATATCGCCCGCATAACCCCGGATGGACAGAACTTTCTGTGGCTCACCCGCGATGGCTACGCCGACTCCCACCCTTCATGGTCTCCCGATGGGAAGCGCATCGTCTACGCGAGCCTCCGCAACGGCTATCAGCGACTGGTGATCCGCGACGTTCTCCCGTAAAATAAGACGATCCCCAGAGCGGCAGCGCTCTTAGAAAGGTCCTCAGAGATGATCAACGAAGTCAAGGCCGTCATCCGCGCGCACGCGCGGTTTGGTATCCTCTCTCATATCGGCCCCGAGGGCGACGCCATCGGCAGCGAGCTCGCTCTCAAATTTATGCTGGAGCAGCTCGGCAAAGAGGCCTGGGCGGCAAATCGCGATCTCGTCCCGCCGAGTTTGCGGTTCCTCCCCGGCGCTGACGAGATGCTCCATCCCACACAGCTGCGCAGCGACGAGATCGAAGTCTGGTGCATCGTCGATTGCGGAGATCTCAGCCGCATCGGGGAGGATGCCTTAAAACTTCTCCGTGATGGACAGATTATTATCAACATTGACCATCACCATCGCGATAATCCGAGATTTGGCCACGTCAATTTCGTCAAGGAAGCCGCTTCGACAACACAGTTGCTCTATGAGCTTGCTCCCCATCTGGGGGTGACGATCACTCCCCAGATCGCGACGTGTCTCTACACGGGCATCATTGCCGACACCGACTCGTTCCGCAACTCCAACGTCACTCGCGAGGTGTTGGAGATGGCCGCGCAGTTGCTGTCGTATGGGGTCAACACCCGCGAGATCGCGGTCAACCTCTACGAGCGGCGCAGCTTGGCGGAGTTGAAGCTCTTGGGCTATGTTCTGCAGAGCGCCCAGATCACCGATGGGATCATTTGGAGCTCCATTCCCACCTCGGTCTTCCGCGAGACGAACACGACCGTAGCGGACACGGAGCGCTTGGTCGAGGAGCTGCGCAGCGTGGAGGGCATTGAAGTTGCGGTGCTCTTCAAGGAGCTGGAGAACGGGAAGATCAAGGTGAGCTTGCGCTCCAAGGGGCGCGCGGCGGTCAATCTGGTGGCGCGGGCGTTTGGGGGCGGAGGGCACGAGCAAGCCGCCGGATGCGTCATACCTGGCGAGCTTGAAGAAGTCCAAGAGCGCGTGCTCGCGGAGCTTGCGCGCCATCTCGCTCGCAAACTCTAACTATGGCTATCAGCGCACTGAGAGAGTTTCGTCCCACACAGCCAACGGCGCTCACGTTGGGGACGTTCGACGGGGTGCATCGCGGCCATCGCGCGCTGTTAGAGCGTACTCACACGTGGGCTCAAGAGCACAGAGCGCTCAGTGTGGCGTTTGTCTTCACGCGCCCGCCGACAAACTATATGGGGGCTCCCAAGCCACTACTTATGCCCGTAGCCAAGAAGCTTGACAGAATCTCCCAGATCGTTGAGCACGTGCTCGCGGTAGAGTTCCCCGAAGTGGGCGTGATGGCCGCTGAGGAGTTCGTGGAGGAGATCTTAGTGGGGCAGTTGCGCATGGCTCATATTGTGATCGGGCCGGATGCGCGCTTTGGTCGAGGGCGAGGAGGAGATCGCGCGCTGCTGGAGCGCCTTGGGAGAACGCTCGGATTTTCTGCAGAAGTCGTCCCGTCAATAACAGTCAACGGAAAGATCGTCAGCTCCACAGCGATCCGCGAGAGTTTGCTCGCTGGGCGTCTGGACGAAGCTCGTGAGATGCTCGGCTATGCTCCGACGCTGTGGGGCACGGTGGTGCATGGTGATGGCCGCGGGCGGAAGTTAGGCTATCCTACCGCGAATTTAGCCCTAGAGAAGGACGTGCTCGTGCCGGCGGCGGGGGTCTATGCCGTGCGAGTGAGGGTGAAGGGTGCGCAGCGCGACGGGGTGCTCTACATTGGGAGTCGCGCGACGTTTGGGGGGTCTGGGCCAAGCATCGAAGTGCATCTCTTCGACACAGAAGAAGATCTCTATGGGATGGAGCTCGAAGTCGAGTTGCTCAAATATCTCCGGGGTGATGCGTGCTTTGAGCGACTAGAGGACCTCAAAGCCCAGATCGAAGCGGATATTCAAGCGGCGCGGGCGGCGTTGCGGGTTTAGACGTGAGATCGAGTCAGGAGACAGCCTGTTGGCTTGATGCGCCTGTTAGCCAGCGCTCCATTTCATTGCACTGGCACAGTCACCAAACAACTTGAACCGCATACTTGGCAATATTGGGATCTCCACTTACCAGCACTGCTCCTTCAACCATCGCTTGAGCAACCAGTAGACGGTCAAAAGGGTCCTTGTGATGAACAGGCAAATTCTCTAATGCCAGCACGTGTGCCAGCGTAACAGGCAATATCTCGATGTTGTTGGTCTGTTGCTGGGTTTCGATAATCTCTTTCAGGGGCAGAGCCAGCCTGAGTTTGCCCAACTGCAGTTTGATTTGCATTTCCCAGATACTGACCACGCTGAGCAACAAAACGTTCTGGCGATCTTGACAGAGTGCCAGCGCCTGCGGCGAGAGTCTGGCAGGTTCGCTGTCCCACCAGATAAACGTGTGCGTGTCCAGTAGCAACTTCATGCGTTGCCCGTCCAGAATTCTTCGGGTAGAGGTTCATCAAAATCTGGGCTGGTCCAAATTGCCCCTGCGTGCAGACCTGCCACGCGAGAAGAGATGGGTACTAGGCGAGCAACGGGGGTCTGTCCATCAGTGATAATCCACTCTACCCCTGATGCGATCTGAGAGAGCAACTCTTGTAATCGCGCCTGCGCTTCCTTCACGTCAATCTTCTTGGTCATGAGTTTGCTTCTTGTAACTGTTTAGCCACTTCAACGGCGGCTGTCTAAAGTCTACACTCTTTAGAGGGCAAAATCAAGAGAAGCTCCAGCGCTAACGCCGTCACCCTCAAACTCACTCCGCCCCACGGCGGCTCGACCTCATCCCCCCGCTTCTTCTACATCCCCAGCTTCTTCGCCAAGCGGTTCTTGTCGAACCCTACGATAAATTCCCCGTCAATCTCGATGATCGGGACGCTCACCCGCCCCGTCCGACTCACAAGCTCGGCCATCTTTTTGTGATCTTTGGAGATGTCGTACTCCGTAAAAGCGATCCCCCGCTCCGCAAGAAATTGCTTGGCTACCCCACAGTACTGACACGTCGGCGTCGTGTAAATGATAACGGTCATCATGAACCCCCTATCCCAGAGAGTCTGGCGGGGGTAAGTCTACACGTCGGAGCGGGGGGCTGTCAAAAAGAGTTGCGCACTTGCAAAACTCTCGATTTTACTGTATTATTTCGGCAAATCTATGATGGTACTCGGCATCGAGACGAGCCACGAGCACGGAAGCCTCGGCCTCAGCAGGGAAGATCAGCTCGTCGGTGAGGTGCTCTTCTCCACAGAGCTTGGCCCTGGCGAACGGCTCCTGCCCGCCTTGGAGAGCTTGCTTGCGCTCAATGCCGTCACAAAAGATCAGATCGAGCTCATTGCCGTGGCCAGGGGGCCAGGATCGTTTACGAGCTTGCGCATTGGCATGGCCGTGGGCAAGGGGCTCGCCCACGCGTTGGGGCTCCCCATCGTTGGGGTTCCCACGATGGACACATACGCCGAAAAAGTCTCGTTTCTTTCGGGGAAGATCTGCGTGGTGCTGCCGGACCGGCGCGATCTCGTCTACTATGCGCTCTATGAGGGCACCACACAGATGACGACAGAACGATCGAGTTCTATCCATGCGCTCTGCGAGGAGCTGAGCCACAGCTCTGCTTTCTGTGTTGGGCCTGGGGCCGAACGCCATCGCCCCCTGCTGGAGCGAGTGGCTCGTGTGGCTCCCGCCGCGCTCAACCAGCCCTCCGGGGCACTCGTGGCCCTGATCGGAGCAGCAAGATTCCGTCACACGCAGCGCGATGAGCTGTGGACCCTCGAACCCCTCTACGTGCACCATCCCTTCGCAAGCGACTCTGAAGTAGAAAGGAGCTGACTATGAAAGTGCTTGTCTGCGTCAAGCGCGTCCCGGACACTGGCGGTGGCTTCAAGCTCACCCCTGATAGTATGCGTCTGGACACGACAAACTTGGGATTTACGGTGAGCCCGCACGAGGAGTGTGCCATCGAGGAGGCCATCAGGATTGTCGAGAAGCACGGGGGCAGCTCGACGGTGCTGACGCTCGGGCCCCAAGCGGCGGCAGAACAGCTCCGGGAAGCGATCGCCAAGGGGATCACCAGCGCGATCCTCTTAGAAGCTGAAGACTATGAGTTCTGGGATCCTGCGGCAACCGCTCAAGCGATCGCAGAGGCAGTGAAGCCCTTGGGGTTTGATATCTTGCTCTTTGGGAATGAGTCGGCCGACGCGTGCAATTACCAAGTTGGGGTGCGCGTGGCGCATCTGTTGGACTTGCCATGCGTGACGGGCATCAAAGCATTAGAGATTCAGAATAACAGAGCGATTGCCAAGCGCGAGACCAAGGACGGCTGGGAGGTCTACGAAGTCCCGCTCCCCGCGGTCTTCACCGTCAAAGAGGGCATCAACACTCCCAGACATCCGAGCTTGCGGGGCATTATGAGCGCCAAGAAAGTCCCCATCGAGCAGAGGAAGGTGACCAGACCCGCGCCGCAGCTTGTGCGCAAGGCCCTCAAGAAGCCGCAAGAGGGCCGACAGCTTGAGATCTTGGGCCAAGGGGTTGACGCGGTGCCCAAGATCATCGAAAAACTCCGGGAAGTGGGGGCGATCTAGCTATGATCTTAGCTATCGTGGAAATTTCTAAGAACGCGCTGTCTGAGGCGTCGTGGGAGGTGCTCACGGCCGCGCGCGATCTGGCTCAAAAGACTAATAGCTCTGTTGCGGCGCTTCTCGTGGGCAAGGGAGCGCAAGCGCTGGCATCAACTCTCAAAGGGGTCAGCGCCGTGCTCGTCGCCGATGATCACCTCACCCGTTCCCTCTCCGCAGGCGCAGAGGGGCAGGGTGAGGTATTCCCTGATGCGTTCGCGCAGATCGTATCGAGCGCGATCGCGCAGAAGTCCCCAAAGATCGTCATAGCTCCGGGGACGGAGACGGGCAACGATCTTATGGCGCGCGTGGCCGCCCGGCTCAATCTTGGGTTGGCTACAAACTGCACAGAGTTCGTCGTCGAGAACGGGACTCTCAAGAGAGTCACGCGCTCCAATTGGGGCGGGAGTCTCTTAGAAGAAGTCGAAATTCTCAGTAGTCCCATCTTGCTGACGCTCCAGCCCCATGCGATCCCCGCCCAGATGAGCGATGGCCATACCCCGACGGTCGAGGCGCTCCCTGTCGCTTTGAGCGAGAAGGACTTTCGCGTGCGGATGAAGGAGCTCATCCCCAGCGAGAAGAAGGGGATCTCACTCACGGACGCGAAGGTCGTGATCGGGGGCGGGCGGGGCATGGGGAGCGCCGAGGCGTTCAAGATGCTCGAGGAGCTTGCGAGCCTGCTCCACAACGCGGCCGTGGGAGCCACCCGCGTGGCTACGAACAATGGCTGGCGACCGCACTCCGATCAGATTGGGCAGACGGGCGCCCAGATCGCCCCCGATCTCTACATCGCGTGCGGGATCTCCGGGGCGATCCAACACATGGTCGGGTGCAAGAACTCTAAGAAGATCTTGGCGATCAACAAAGACCCCGAAGCGCCGATCTTCCAGCGCGCCGACTATGGGGTCATCGGCGATCTCCATCAGATCATCCCGGCCTTGATCGCGGAGCTGAAGCGACTCAAGGGGGTTTGAACCAAAAATTCACCTTCGTTCCATTGACAGAGCACCACGGGGTTCTGTATAGTAAATTAGGAGCCGGATGCTGAAGCATCCGGCTTACAACAAAGCATAAGGAGGTTCTATGCGGCTGGGGGCAGCTCTTTTCGTAATAGCTCTGGCGGGAATTGTGGGGTTGGGGTATGGCCAGTCGGGGTTGCCGGATCTCATAGTGAAGTCCGTGCGAGTCTCCCCTGGGGATCTTGAGGAGGGGCAGGCTGCGCTCGTGCGCGCGGTGATCGCCAACATAGGCCAAGGGGATGCCTTTGGATTTGACGTGACCTTCGAGCTTGATGGCCAGGAGCTGGCAACGCGCTCGATCTTCGAGCTCAAGAAAGATAAATCTCTGGAGATCCAAATCCCCTGGAAGGCTCTCGTGGGCACTCATACGCTGACGGTCTCCGTGGACGCGCCCTTCAGCAGAGTTCGGGAGACCAACGAATCGAACAACAAGCGCTCCTTGGCGTTTGCGGTCTCCCCGATCGCAGGGGTGCGCTCGTTCACCCTCGATCTGGTGAAGCTCTTTGGGCGAACCCTCAGCGAGACCGGGGTCGCGCTGCACTTTAAGCTTACTGATAACGTCTTTACGTCTTTAGATAATGCCGTGAACGCGATCAATGAGGCTGTGTGGGCGTTGCGCAACGCTTCTGTTGAGTTTAGTCTGGTGCGCGGCCACATGCCTGCTGCCCTTGCGGCAGATCCCCTCGTGCGCGATGCCGAGGCCCTCGTGGCTCTCTGTGAGGGCATGGCCGAGGCCTTCGAGCGCATCGCTGTGATGCTGAGCATTGGGAATTTCGATGCTGTGCTCGAGAATGCTTATCTCGTGCGGGCTCAGCTTGTGGAGCTCTCCCAGAAGACTCTGGGGGATGTGCGCTTTGCCTCCCTGGGCTCGGCGGTGGCTCGCTTCGAGCAAGTGATCGTGCTGGCCAAGGAGCTGCGCGATCTGCTCAAGGGGGCTCAGGGGCGCTCGCAATACCAAGTCGCTGTCGAGCTCTTCAATGCGTTCATGGCCTTTGGGGATGAGCTGAGCGCGGGCGCTCAACAGCTCATCCGGCTTGGGGAGTCGCGCGCCGCGCGCTTCTCCAACGGAGATGAACCCATTGATGGGGCTTACACCACCAAGCGCCCCTTGATCATCGAGTGGGGCGGCGTGATGCTCATGTGTCTGGAGCTCTACGATCTGCACAGTGGGGCGCTTCTTTTCCGCAGTGAGGAGATGGGGCCGGGGCTGGAGGTAGCAAGCAACGGCTCTCTGGCGACGGGCATGTACGGATATAGATTACTAGGGATAACCAAGCATGGGGTCCCGCGGGTGGAGCTCGGTCGGCTGGCGGTCAGGCAAGCCGCGAGCATCCCGCCCCTAGACAAACACAATGGGCATATGGGTATGTCTGGGCATTAGCCTAGCCCTCACGACGCAGGCGCTGCACCTGACGGCGAACTCCCAAGCTATCGAGGGCGTGCGTTTGGAGGTCTTTGACCTTGGGGGGCAGAAGATCTTTGATTCCGGGCCGGTGCCTGGGGCCACCTACAAATGGTACCTCCAGCGCGATGACGGGCGCCCTGTGGCCAACGGCGTCTATCTCTATCTTTTTGTGACGCGTACTACTGATGGCAGAGAGGTCCGCAGCTCCGTGGGCAAGATCGCCGTGCGCCGGTAGGGCCTTGACTTCCCTCGACGATCTTTTATAATCAAAGAGACGAGGGGTGAGATGGACGAGGTTTCTGTTGAGCTGCGCGAGGTCACCAAGCGCTTCGGCTCCGTCGCCGTAGTCGAGGGCGTCTCCCTGCAGATTCGTCCTGGGGAATTCTTCTCGTTGCTTGGGCCCAGCGGCTGCGGGAAGACCACGACATTGCGCATCCTGGCGGGGTTCGTCCAGCCCGATGCCGGTGAGGTCTTCATCGCGGGCAAGCGCGTCACCCATCTGCCGCCCAACGAGCGCGACGTCAATATGGTCTTTCAGAACTACGCGCTCTTCCCCCATCTGACGGTCGAGCAGAACGTCGCGTTTGGCTTGGAGATCCAGAAGCTCCCCCGCGCGCAGATTCGCAAGCGCGTGGGATGGGCGCTGGAGCTCGTGCGTCTCTGTGGCTTGGAGTCGCGCTATCCCCATCAGCTCTCCGGGGGGCAACAGCAGCGGGTCGCCTTGGCCCGCGCCCTCGTGACCCAGCCCTCGGTCTTGCTCTTGGATGAGCCCCTGGGCGCGCTCGATCTGAAGCTGCGCCAGCAGATGCAACTCGAACTGAAAAAGCTCCAGCGCGAGCTCGCCATCACGTTTCTCTACGTGACCCACGACCAGGAGGAAGCCCTCACCATGTCCGATCGCCTCGCCGTGATGAATCAGGGGCGGGTGGTCCAAGTGGGCACTCCCCAGGAGATCTACGAGCGCCCGGCCACGCGCTTCGTTGCGGATTTCATTGGGGAGAGCAACTTTCTTGAGGGGCGGGTGGTGGCGTGGGACGGGAAGAAGGCCCTGGTGCAGATCGGCTCCCTCTCGGCGAGCGTCATCAGCGACCGTCCGCTCGCCCTCCATCAGTGGGTCACGGTAGCGGTGCGGCCGGAGCGCCTTCGGCTCTGCCCCTGCGGACGCTCGCCGTGGACGGGGCAGGTGGAAGAGCTCATCTATAGCGGGAAGGAGACGCGCTACCGCGTGCGCGTCTCTCCTGAGGTGACGCTGCTGGTGAGCAGTCCTACTCCCAACGGGATCGGCGTGGGCGATCGCGTCGGGGTGGAGTGGGACGAGCACAGCCTCCGTCTTCTCGATCATGAAGCGCTTCTATGAGGGCGTAAGCGTGTGGCCTGGGGCCTGTTGGCTGCTTGTGTTCTTCGCCGTCCCCTTGGGGATAATCGCCGTGATCAGTTTCACCCAGCGCGATCTGGCTGGGCTCATCCGCTGGGAGTTCACCCTCGACAATTATCTGAGGCTGCTTGAGCGCAGCTTTTGGGTCGGCCCTCTGGGGAACTCCGTGGCGCTGGCGGTCCTCACTACTGTGATCTGTCTCGTGCTGGGGTATCCTCTCGCGTATGTCCTAGCGCGAAGCCCTACCAGACGGAAGCACCTCTTGCTCTTTCTCGTGGTGCTCCCGTCGTTTACGAACTTCCTGGTGCGCATCTATGCGTGGTTCATTCTGCTGCGTCCGGAGGGCTGGCTGAGCTGGGGGCTGCGGCTGCTTGGCATAGAAGCGAATCTTTTTGGGTCGTGGGTGGGGGTGCTGATCGGGTTGGTCTATGGGTATCTGCCGTTTATGATATTGCCCGTGTATGCGACGCTGGAGCGGCTCGACTATGCCCTTGTGGAAGCCGCGTATGATCTGGGGGCGAGTCGGTGGCAGGTCTTCCGGCGCGTGATCTTCCCCTTGAGCCGGCCAGGGATAGTCGCCGGCAGTATAGTAGTCTTCTTGCCGGTGCTGGGGGAGTTTCTGGCGCCAAAGCTTTTGGGGGGAGGCAAGGTCCCGACGATCGGCGTGCTCATTGAGGAGAAGTTCTTAGGGCGGGTGCCGGACTGGCCCCTGGGCGCGGCCATAGCGCTCACGGTGATGGCGCTGGGGCTGCTTGCGGTGAGCCGGCATTTCCACGCGGTGCGGGAGTCACGATGGGTCGGATGAAGCGCGCTGTCGAGTATGGGGTAACGCTGCTGGTGGCGCTCGACGTCTGTCTGACGTATGTCTTTCTCTATCTGCCCATTGTCGTTTTGATTGTGTACAGCGTGAGCGCGAGCCGCTATGCCCTGGTATGGGGTGGGTTTTCGGTTGAGCCCTATGAGAAGCTCCTAAGGGACCCTGAGGCCCTCAGGGCGCTGGGCAACAGTCTCATCGTGGGGGTTGTGTCGGCGGGCCTCAGCACGCTGTTGGGGACGCTGATGGCGCTGGGGCTGGAGCGCGGGCGCGCCTGGGGCCAAAGAGCCATAGAAGTGCTCGCTTATCTGCCCATAGTCGTCCCGGAGATCGTCATGGGGGTGGGACTGTTGCTCTTCTTCGTTCAAGTATGGCGGCGCCTGGGAGGGGATGTCGGCCCCTTGCCCACGGTGATCGCTGGGCATGTGGCGTTCAGCATCTCTTATGTGATGGTGGTGGTGCGGGCCCGCCTGAGAGAGCTCGATAGATCTCTCGAAGAAGCAGCGCTGGACTTGGGGGCGACGCCCGCTCAAGTGTGGCGGCGCGTGACCATCCCGCTGCTGATGCCTGCGATCGTGAGCGGGGCGCTGCTCGTCTTTACCCTCTCGCTCGATGACTTTTACGTCACGTACTTCTCCACGACCGGGGGATCGGGGTTCAAGACGCTCCCCCTCTATCTCTATGCGCTGGCGGGGCGGGCGGGGGTGCCCCCACAGATGAACGCCGTTGCCACTCTGATGCTCCTGGCTTCGTTGACCCTGGTCGCGCTGGCGCTCATTGTCCAACGCCGACACCCCTCACCCCTACTCCCCTCTCCCTCAGAGGGGAGAGGGGCTGGGGGTGAGGGTGAAAAGATAGGCTACCGAGGGGATAGAATATGACGTTCATACGCGCTCTCAGCCTCGTGATGCTCGCAGGGCTTGGCCTTGTGGGGGTAACGTCGTGCGGAGGCAACCAAGCTCCTCGCGAGCTCCATTTTGTCATCTGGCCCAACTATATTGACCCTGAGGTCTACCGGCTCTTTGAAAGCGAATTTGGCATCAGAGTCATTGAAGAGAACGTGGACTCCAACGAAACCCTTCGCACCAAGCTCCAGGCCGGGGTGACCGGCTACGACCTCATCGTGCTCTCGGACTATACGGTGGAGATCCTCATCCGCCAGGGGCTGCTCGAGCGGCTCGATCTGAGCAAGATCCCCAATGCGCAGCACATCTCCCCGCGATTCCGAGGGCTCTATTACGATCCCACCCATAGCTACTCCCTGCCGTATCTGTGGGGCACCACGGGGATCGGCTATGACGAACGATATTTTGAGAGTCCCCCCACAAGCTGGGCGGAGCTCTTTGAGCGGAGTCGCCTAGAAAGATACAAGATGCGCGTCAGCATGCTCGACGATCCTCGCGAGACCATCGGGGCTGCCCTCAAATATCTGGGCTATTCGGTCAACAGCACCGACCCGCGCGCCCTGGAAGCCGCCAAGGCGATCCTGCTGGCGCAAAAGCCCTACCTCGCTCGCTACGACAGCGAGACCTATGACGACTTCTTGCTCAGTGGGGATCTTCTCATAGCGCACGGCTGGAGCGGCGAGTTCGCGCGCGCCCGCACGGAGACCCCCCATATTCGCTATGTGATCCCTCAGGAGGGCGGGGTGATCTGGACGGACAATCTCGCGATCCCCAAGGGCGCGCGCAATCGCGAGGGAGCCCATCTTTTTATAGATTTTCTCCTGCGCCCACAGATCAGCGCGCGGATCGTCAATTTCCTGCGCTACCCCAGCCCCAACGAAGCTGCGCGTCCATTCATCCTGCCGGAGATCCTCGCCGATCCTGCGATCTATCCCCCTGAAGAGATCCTCGACAAGCTCGAATGGATCCAGGACGTTGGGGATGCCATCGCCCTGTATGAGCGCGTCTGGGATGAGGTGAAGACTCGCTAGAAATCGGGCAGAGCCGAGGTGGCGTACTTCTTGGGGTCCTCCTGGGGGCAGCGCTTGAAGCCCCCGTACACCGCAAATTGATAGTACTTCCAGATCACATCAACCGCGTGGAACCCGGCGATCTCCAAGAGGGTGAGCTGCGTCTTGAGCGTCGCCAGGTGATCCCCCGAGCCGGCGTGGGTCTCTGCGTCGAGCGTCGCCAGATCCAGGCCGCGCTGGCGCGCGTGCTCGCTGCGCACTTGCTCGTGCAAGAACGCATGGCGGCTCGACTCAAAGAGCACGACATCGCCGTTGACGAACCAGCCCTCGCTCTTGAGCGCGGCATGGATCTTCCGAAAGAGTTCGAGCTTTTGCGGGTCCGTGAGGTGATGGATGGCCAGCGTCGAGATGACCACGTCGCAGTCGCGCGGGAGCTCTGCCGTGGCGAAATCCCCCTCGATGAGCTGCACCCGACTCTCAAAGCGCTTGAGCTTCTCCCTGCAGATCGCAAGCATACGCGAGGAGTAGTCTATCGCGATGATATGCGCGCGCGGGAAGCGCTCACAGAGCTTTCTGGTGAGTTCCCCGGTGCCGCAGCCCAGCTCTAAGATCTGTAAGCTCTGGGGGAGATCTTGTGGGATGCTGCGCAGGACGGCCTCGTGCAGCTCTTCATAGCGCGGCACGATCAGCTTGATATGCTCGTCAAATTGCGTGGCGTCGGGGACGACCTCGCCGGGCTTGATCTGCTCCATAAGCTAGCCCTCTCCGTTATTACCAGACCTAACCCCCCAGCCCCCTTCCCAAGCCCCCTCACCCCTCTGCTCCCCTCTCCCTCGGAGGGGAGAGGGGATGGGGGTGAGGGTGGAAGAACTCCCCTCTCCGCGCCGGGGAGGGGCTGGGGGAGGGGTTACAAATGCGGCTCGATCTTGCTCATGAGCTTGGCCTTGCTCATGTAGCCGATAAGGCGCTCGACCTCCTTGCCGTTCTTGAAGATGAGCAAGGTGGGGATAGACTGAACCCCGTACTGCATGGCGGTCTGTGGGTTTTGGTCCACGTCGAGCTTGACGACTTTCAGTCGGTCATGGAGTTCGTGGGCGATCTCCTCGACGATGGGGGCGATGGCGCGACAGGGGCCGCACCAATCCGCATAGAAGTCTACTAAGACGGGCTGAGACGATTGCAAGACTTCTTTCTCGAACGTATCGTCTGAGACGTAGAGCATACGAGCTCCTTTCTATGGTAGCTGCTATTGTATCACATGAAGCTGGGCTCTGCAGGGCCAACCCCCAGCGCATCACACTCCTGGCTACGAATAGCGCATCAGCAGGCGCACGATGGACATTAACTTCGCCTGAGCTGTAGGATCTGCCATCGAGCAATTGTGTTGGATAGTGCTGGCAACCATATGGGCGAACGCTTTGTGTAACGCCTCTTGCACGGCTGCCAGTTGTTGCGCGACCAGCTCGCAACTCTCCTCGCGCTCGATCATCTCGCGAATACCGCGTATCTGCCCCTCAATGCGAGCTAGGCGCTCTTGCAGCACCCTCTTGTCCTCCGGCCTTACCAGTTTCAGCTCGTTCGTGACTGATTGCATCTCCAATGGATCCTCCTTTGTATCACAGACGCACAAACTGCCCCACGAGCAAGGAGAGCAGCAGCCCGATGACACCCACCAGCAACGCACCGACCAAGCCAACCGCGAATGGTTTCAAGCCAAGCCCCTTGAACACCGAGAAGCTGGTGCCTAGCCCCACCGCCGCCATCGCCGTGCCCAGGAGATAGCGAGACCCCCAGTGCTCGCCGAGGAGCGCGGTCAGCGACTTCCACTGTTCAGGATCCCATGCGCCGAAGGCCGCGCCGTTGGCGAGCGTAGCATCCCCAACGGAACGCACCAGCGCCATCGCCAGAAAGCCCAACACAAACGCGGGGAAGAGCTTCAGGATGCTCACGCGCGCATCGTCCTCGCTCTGCCCCGACGCGCGCTGCTGGCGCAAGTAGTAGAAAGCCATCAGCGGCACCACGACCGCCAGGAACAGATTGCGCGTCAGCTTGGTCACTGTCGCCGCCTGAAACGCCACGTCATCCTGAAACATCTCTTTGTAGGCCAGCGCGGCACCGACCACCTGAGCGGTCTCGTGAATCGCTATTCCCAAAAACAGCCCTACTTGCTCTGAAGTATACAACAGCGCCTTGGCTAGATAGGGATAGAGGAACATCCCCAGCAGCCCAAACAGCGTGACATTCGCTACCGCATACGCGACCTCCCGTTGCTCCGCCCTGATCGCGGGCGCGGTGGAGACGATCGCCGTCACCCCGCAGATGCCCGTGCCCGCCGCGATGAGCGTCCCCAATCGCTCCGGCAGCTTCAGGAGGCGGTTGAACCAGAGGACGAGCACCAAGCCGCTGACAATGGCAATAGCGACGACAGGGATGCCCCACGCTCCGAGCTTCAGCACGTCCAGAAAGCTCAGCTTAATGCCCACGAGAATAATGCCCAGCCTCAGGAGCTTCGTCACGCTGAACTGAATACCGGGCTGCACACTCTGGGGGAGCGGCAACAGATTGCGCAGCAAGATGCCGACCAGTATCGCCACCAACACCCCAGATAGTGGCGCGCTCTTGCCAGTGGGGTCAATCCCCTGTGCTCGCAACAGCGCCACGCCGATGACGTCCGCCAGCCATAAAGATACCAGCATGATGCCCGCCGCCACGGCAACGCCTGGCAAGAGTCGGAGCACCTCGCTGGGGTGAGTAACACCGAACAACGCATGGAGCGCGCGATTCCTCATCACGTTCGTACTCATGGTATCACCTCAGATGAAGAGAGTCACTCGAGACCGCAACGCCTCGCCAAGAAAGGTGGCGACCCCACCCACCTCGACCCCTTCTTTGATCTCCTCAGTGGAGATCCCCATCACATCGCGCGACATCTCGCAGGCGATGGTGCGCACGCCTAAATCGTTTGCCAGCTTCATCAGCTCCTCTAGCGAGCTTACCTTCTTCTCTCGCATCATCGCCCGCATCATCTTCGCGCCGACGCCGAAGAAGTTCATACGAGATAGGGGCAGGTGGGTCGAGCTGTCAGGAGCCATCAGCGCCATTAGCTTTTCTCCGAACTTCTTGCCGGAGAGCTTCCTCGTGCGCCTCAGCGCGTTCAGCCCCCAGAACGTGAAGAACATCGACACGTTCTGTCCCAAGGCAGCCGCGCCCGTCGCAATCACAAACGCTGCCAGCACGCGATCGAGCTCGCCTGAGAACACCACGAGAGAGACACGGTCATCGGGGAGTCTACTCTCCAGCTCCTGCACGCGCGCCTCGAGCGCCTGCAGACGCTCGTGCAGGGCATGATCGTTCGACGATACTGCTTGCTGCATCATCTTTGTCTGTTGAATCATAGTCGCCCCTCCTTCTAGCTCACGCGCTTCACGTAGTGGACGTACACGTCCTGACCGTCTAGCTGCTCGGTCTGCTGAGCCAGCAGCTCGATATTCTTGGCTGTCTGTGCCCAGCCCTGAAAGTCCTTCACCGAGCCTCGGTCGGTACTCAACACCTTGAGGACTTGACCGGGTTGCAGCGTATTCACGTCCTGACGTGCCTTGACAATCGGCATGGGGCACGACAGCCCGCGAACGTCCAGGATCTTGTCGTAGTTCATCGTGGACACCTCCTCGTTGGGGCTTACTTATACGCCTGCGCTAAGGCGCAGATGTTCTTACCTAGCTCCAGCTCGGACGCCTTCTCCTCGTCCGGGATGAGAAGCCCTGCGTTGACTCGCTTGATATCCACATACTGAGGCGGGAAGGTAGGCAAGCTACTTAAGATATAGCGCACGAACTCTTCTTCTGTGCGCTGGACCATTTGCAGCCCTTCGTTCTGGCGCTTGAGTTCGCCCAAGGTCTTAGCAAAAACCCCCTCACTATTGGCTTCTCGCAAGGAGCTGAAGTGCCCGGGGAAGATCACTGTCTCATCGGGCAAGCTCAGCAGCTTGCGCAGCGAGTGGTAGTGTATCGGCGCCCACGTATCGCCGCGCCCCCCCAAATCGGGACGGGCGATGGACTCGACGAAGATACTATCTCCAGTCAACAAGTACCGACCGTTCACCAGATATACGACGTTCCCCAAGGTGTGGCCGGGAATGTGGATGGTCTCGATAGTCGCCTTGCCCACGCGGAACTGTTGCCCGTCCCACAGGGGCTGGTAGCTCAAGCGCGGAGGCAATACATCTATGGGGTGGATGCCATCATAGGGATGCATATAGTAGGGCACTCCCAGCTGTTTCGACAGATATGCCCCCCCGCTGATATGGTCGGCGTGGGCGTGTGTGTCCAGAATCAGTCGAATGCTCAGATTCTTCTCCTTCGCCAGACGCAGGTAGTGCTCCGTATGCCGAAGCGGGTCGACTATCGCAGCCTCGCTGCCGGAAGCAATGACGTAGCTGAGACAGCCGCGAGCAGGACGGCTCACCTGGTAGATACTCAGCGTAGCGCTTTCTACAACTGTCTTGACATCGTAGAAGTTGCCCCAAGCCAGCATGCCCCCTGCAAGATTCATTGCCTTATAGCCCAGCGCTCGGAGCCCCTCCGCCACCAGCGCGGAGGTGCCACCCTTTGCGCAAACTACTAGAATGGGACGATCCTTCGGAAGCAAATGGGTGAGCTCCTGCTGCGCATAAGCCTTAACCGATTCCACGACATCGTCGGCGCCGCCCCGTTCCAGAATCTCAAAGTAAGGAACGTTGTGTGTGGGAATCGGACGCCGCCCTTCGATCTTCCACGCCTCAAACTCCTCACGGTTGCGCACGTCGAGGATGAAGAATGACTCCTCGCGGTCCAACTGTGCCTTGAGTTCCTGTACGGTCCATTCCGCCTGTGTTGTTGATAGAGTTGCCATAGTTGCACCTCCCTGTGTTGCCCGCATTATACTATACTGGGTATAGTATATCAAGGGGCCATCAGGAGGCTAATATGGGATATTCGTCCCATGTATAGAGGACATTTGTCACTATTTTGGCGGTTCAGCCAAGCTCCGTAGGGCCTCGCTCAGGCCAGGGAGCTCTTTGTCCCCCACGGGCACGGTGATGCTTGAGCCCCGAAGATCATCCCCGATGGGCTCGAAGCGTCCCCCAAGATACTGCGCCAAGAAGAGCTCAGCGACAGCAAAGAAAGCCAGTCTGTTCTCGGGCCGGACAAAGCCGTGCCCCTCATCGGGGAAGAGCACGTACGTGACGGGGATTTTTTTCGCTTGCATCGTCTGGACGATCTGGTCGGATTCCGACTGCTTCACCCGTGGGTCGTTGGCCCCTTGGCCGATCAAGAGAGGCCGGCAGATCCGCTCGACATACGTTAACGGCGAGCGCGAGAGGAGAAATTGTCGCCCCTCTTCGGTGCGATGGTCTCCCACGCGCGTCGTGAATAGCTCGATCATGGGAGCCCAATAGGGCGGAATAGAATTTATAAAAGTGACGAGATTGGAAGGGCCAACGATATCCACCCCACACGCGAAGAGCTCCGGGGTGAACGTCAGGCCCACCAAAGTCGCATAGCCTCCGTAGCTGCCGCCCATGATCGCAATTCTCTTAGGATCGGCGATCTTCTCGGCGATGGCCCACTGCACGGCGTCCACGAGGTCGTCGTGCATCTTGCCGCCCCACTCTCTGTCTCCCGCGTTTGTAAACTTCTTGCCAAAGCCCGTAGAACCGCGGAAGTTGACGTTCAAGACGGCGTAGCCGCGATTAGCTAGCCATTGACGAATGGGATCATAGCCCCACCTATCGCGTTCCCACGGGCCACCATGCACCAGGAGCACTGTGGGTAGGGGCTGAGAGGGCCGGCCATCCCCATCGGGATCGGCCCACACCGGCAGCGTCACGTAGCTCACGAGCGTCAGGCCGTCGCGCGCCGGGATGAAGACGGGATGCGTCTTCGCCAGCGGCACCCCCTCAAGGGCTCTTCTGTTAGTAAACAGAAAGCACGCTCGCTTCTGCGAGCGATCATAAAGATAGTACCGCAGCGGGCCGTTATCAACTTCGTAAGCAACGACCCAACGCCGATCATCGAGGGTGCGGCTGACGATCTCGATATCGCCGTCGGCGACCGTCTGCAAGTACTCAAAATCGTCGGCGAGCGCGGCGTCCAGCACATGCCAGTGCTTACGCTCATAGGTGAACGCGACGGCTTGAACGGTGCGCTCCGTGGGATGGATGAGGACGTCGGAGACGTCTGCTTTGGGGGTCTCAAAGAGTACTTGCTGAGAGCCGCTCTCAAGATCGAGGGCCACGAGGGCTGCTGTATCCCTCCCTCGGCTGTCAAACATATAGAGAATCTTTCCCGACTTATCGAATCCCACGGGTGCGGTGGTGAGCGAGTCTTCTTGGCTGATCCTGGTGAAGAGTTCCCAGCGACCGTTGACTGCTTGCAGCATCTCCATGCCGCCGTCGGCGGTGGAGCGCATGGCGAAGCGCACGTTGTACATATCGTCGCTGAGAAAGCCCACGAAATTCTCGGTATTCTCTACAATCAGGGTGCGCTCGCCGGTCTCGATGTTGAGGCGATAGACGTCGTGCAGGCGAGCGTCTCGGTTGTTGAGCCCGATGAGGATCTCCGAGGGGAGCCTATGGCTGATTTTGTAGATCCGAGCTTGCACGCCTGCCACAGGGGTCAGCTCTTGCACACGATCGTTCGAGAGCTCGACGCTGTAGATGCGCCAGTTCTCGTCGCCGTCTCTGTCTTGGACGTACAAGATGTGTCTATTGGTGTATGCCCAGCCATAGGCCTGGATGCCGCGCTTGGTGTCGTGGGTGACGGGCCGAGCTGCATCGGGATCGTCTGCGGGTCCTACCCAGACGTTCAGCACGCCGTCAGCGGGGGCCAGAAAAGCCAAATGCACCCCATCGGGGCTGAGGCGTGGCTGAATCTTGTCCGGGTTGCCAAAGAACGCCTTCCGGGGGATGAGCGGTGTTTGCATGCGCCTCACCTCCAAGCTTTAGCTCTTACGGTCGAGTCACGCGAACTGTTGTCGGCAGCGGCCCAACGCGCAACGCTACTGCGAGCGCTTGCGCTTCTTCGAAAGATACCGTCGGCGCGTCCTCGAACTGAATCTCAAAGACGCTCCCCGGTTGCGCCAACAGCTCGCGCATGGGCTGGCCCATCAGCACCGTGCCATACACGACATCGTCTATGATGATCGCGAGCGTCTCGTCTTGAGGGCCAAGAGCTTTGGCCAGGCGCTGCGAGGTGCTCTCGCGCACCCGCACCCGCACGATGGGGCCGGCTGGCCGCCCTGCTGGGTTCGTCTGCGCCGCAATCTCTTTGATCTCCAGAGGCTCTATCAGCGGGGCTTCAGCAACGATATAATAGCGCCCGGAGCCGGGCTTTTCGGCCTCGGCGCGGTCTTTCACGGCTTGCTCTCCGAGCCCCGTCGCTCGCAGCACTTCTCCGACAGCTCCCTGACGCAGGACGCGCTTGAGCTCCACTCGCCCCTGAACACTCACGAGCCGCGCCACAGCGTTCGCCATATCCGTGCGCACCCAGACGACGATCTGCTCGTTCCCTGCAGCGAGCACGGTGCTCTCCGAAACCCCGTACTCGCTGAGACGCTTCTGTAAGACTTTCACGGTCTCGTCCAAAACCCCAGATCCGGCAGTGATCTGAAAGAACGCCTGCCCTGGCAACTCGTTGGGCTTGAGCGCGACGATCTGCGCGACTGCATAGCTTCTTTCAGCAAGGGGCCACTGAGCCATCTGCGCTAGCCACAAGCGCAGAATCTCTTCTTTGAGAGCAACTCTCAACTCCGGCGCAGCCTCCGCTCCAAGAGATGCTAATCTCTTCTGCAGCACCCGCGCAATATGAAGCTGTTGATTGGGGTCCTTGAGCTTGGCGTACTCTTGACGGGCTTCTTCCAAGCGCTCAGCGTGCTCGTAGAGATAGAAGACTTTCGAGACGGGATCAGCGATAAAAATCTTCGCGTGGGCTTTGAGCTCGGCATAAAACTGCTCGAATCGTCTGGTGCGTTCGGCGGCGATATAGTCTTTCAAGACTCTCTCGCGGATCTGGGCCAGCTCAGGGTGCTGGGCGGGCTTCTTCTCTTCGACTTTAATTAAGTGAAACCCGAACTGGGTGCGCACGGGATCGCTTATCTGACCAGGTTCGAGGGAGAACGCCGCGTCCTCAAACTCTTTGACCATCTGGCCGCGCCTGAAGAATCCCAGATCGCCGCCGTTTGGGGCGCTGCCGGGGTCTTGGGAGTATTTCTTTGCGAGCTCTGCGAAGTCTGCCCCGTTCTCTAGCTCTTTTTTAATATCTTCGATCTGCTTTTTCGCTTGGGCGATCTCGGCTTCGGAGGCGCCCTCAGGGACTCGAATGAGAATGTGTCGCGCGTGCACCTCTTCAGGAGTGTCGTAGTCTTCTCGATGTTCTTCAAGATACGCCGAGAGCTCTTGCTCGGTGGGCTCGATGGGCCCGACGACAAGATCGCGCAGGCGCTCCGTCTGCAAGTGAAGCTCGACGGCTTGACGGAGCTCTCTCTTAAAGCTTTCGAGGGTGCGACCTTGGCGTTGGAGGATCTGCGCGGCTTGCTCCTCCGTGAGATTATTTTGTCTTAGAATTCGTTCCCATTCGATCTCCGTGCGGTCGTCAATATCTGTGGGAGAGATCACGATGCGACGGCGCTCGATCTCTTGAGCGATCAGGCGTTTCCGTAAGAGATCGTCAATGACGCGGCTTTGGAGGTGGAGGCGGCGTTCGATCCCTGCAGGCCCTTGGAGCAACTTCGAAAAATCCTGCCCATACTGGGCGTAGACCCGCTGATACTGCGCGACCAAGTTCTCATAGAGCCTGGCGAACTCTTTCTGTGAGATCTTCTGGCCTTCTAGAATGAGGGCTGGCTGGTTCGGCCCAAATCCCTGCCACACCACAAAGAGTCCCACAACAGCTAACCCGATCACGACCCAGGTCATCCACGACGGCATAAAAACCCCCTTTGATGGTCAGATTATAAGAAGTTTAGAGGGAGATTGCTAGAGGCGTAGTTGCATGGGCGCAGAAGCTCTGATATCCTCAAGAAGTGCTGGACGACCTTCGCATCATTGAGCGGCAGCTTGGCCGGCCTCCCCGCGGCTCCATCACCGTCGAAGTCCGCTGCCCCTGGGGGTATCCCGCGGTCATTCGCGTCGCCCCGCTGTTAGAGAACAAAGAGCCGTTCCCCACGCTCTTCTGGCTGACATGCCCCATCTTGCGCGAGCAGCTCTCTCGATTAGAAGAACGCGGGGTCATCGAGCAGCTCGAAGACGAGATCGCGCGAAACCCCGAGCTCCGCGAACGCTACGCCGAAGACCATCGGCGCTATGCCCAAGAACGGCTCTCGCTGCTCAGCCCTCAAGAGAAACAGTTCTTAGAAGATCGCGGTTGGCTGAAAGCCCTCACGGAGCGCGGGATCGCAGGAATCGCTGATTTCCGCACGGTGAAATGCCTTCACGCCCACTACGCCCATCACCTGGCGCGCGGGAGCACCATCGGGCGCTGGCTGGAGGAGCGCTTTCAGTTTGTCTGGTGCCCCCCCGACGACATACGCTGTGCTCCCTCCACCCCCTGACCCCCATCCCCTCTCCGCAAGCGGAGAGGGTTAGGGTGAGGTCTTTTCGAGGGCTGTCAGCAGCATTCGTTCGACTAGCTCGTCGAACCCTATGCCCATCGCCGCTGCTGCTTTGGGAAGATCGCTCGTGTTGGTCATCCCCGGCAGGGTGTTCACTTCGAGCAGATACGGCTCATTCTCCGGGGTGACGCGCAGATCTACTCGCGAAAATCCAAAGCATCCCAGCGCCCTGTGCGCTTGGAGAGCGAGTTCTTGCACCCGCGCGGTCGTCTGGTCGTCAAGCTCCGCAGGGATGATGAACTCGCACTCCCCAGGGGTGTATTTCGCGATATAGTCGTAAAACTCGCGGTGGGGCCGAAGCTCGATCAGCGGGAGCGCCCGGTCTTCGCCATCTATGCGCAAGATCCCCGCGGTGATCTCCTTGCCGGGGATGAATCTTTCCACGAAAAAAGCCCCAAACTCCGACTGGGTCGCCTGGCAGGCAGGGATGAGCTCTTCGGGGGTATGCACGATGCGGACGCCTACGCTGGAGCCCTCGCGCACGGGCTTGACGACGCAGGGGAACCCGATCTCAGCGGCGACGCGCTCTTGCCAAGTGGGCCCTAGCTCTTCGGGAGGCTCAAGCCACGGGGCCGTGGGCAGATCATAACTCACAAAGATGCACTTGGCGTGCAGCTTATTCATAGCTAAGGCACACGCCAAGACCCCAGATCCCACATAGGGGATCTCTAAGATCTCTAAGAGGGCTTGTAGCGTGCCGTCCTCGCCAATGCCCCCGTGCAGACAGAGAAACGCGATATCTATCTCCGAGAGCGCCGGGATGAGCTGATCGGGATGATCGAGGACGATCGCCTGGGCGCGATAGCCCCGCCGCACGAGCGCCTCGTAGACGTTCTGCCCAGAGCGCAGCGAGACTTCGCGTTCTGGGGAGAGTCCCCCCATCAGCACGCCGATCCGCTTCCGTCGCACGTCCATAGAATAGACTGTAGCCCCTGGCGGTGGGGGTGGCAAGGAGCCCTGTCTCCCCCGCACCTCCAAAGGCGCACCATTTGCTAAAAACCCCGAACTGCTCTTGACAATCGCGCCCTGATGAGATATAATAAAGCCACCTTGGCTCAAGAGATTGTGGGGCATCAGCGTCCTCTGGCTGGCGCCAGAGGCTTCTTTGTGTCCAAACTGCCACACGTGCGGGTAGAATAGAGTGAAGGAGGAGTTCCCCTATGCGCACCGATGAGGAGACGGAGATCTTTGAGATGAACAATGAAGAAGAGCTTGAAGAGGAGTTCGAGGAGGAGCTTGAGCCCGATTTAGCGAGTGAGGAGGAGCTTGAGGGCGACCTCTCGGAGGACTTGGTCAAGCTCTACTTACAAGAGATCGGGAAGGTGCCGCTGCTGACGCGCGAGGAGGAAGTGAAGCTGGCCAAGCGCGTCGCCCGCGGGGATAAGAAAGCCAAAGAGCAATTAGCTTTGGCGAATCTACGCCTGGTCGTCTCCATCGCCAAGAAGCATCAGGGCAGTGGGCTATCACTGTTAGATTTGATCCAAGAGGGCAATATTGGCTTGATGAAAGCTATCGAGAAATTCGACTATCGCAAGGGATATAAATTCAGCACGTATGCGACGTGGTGGATCCGCCAGGCGATCAGCCGGGCGATCGCCGATAAAGCCCGGACGATCCGCATCCCCACGCACGTGTTGGAGCTGATGCGGCGCATCTACAAAGCTGAAGAGGAGTACGTGCAAGAGAAGGGGGAGCCGCCCAGCAGTCAGGAGCTCTCCAAGATGCTCGGCGTGCCCGTGGAGGAGATCGAGCGGGTCAAGAAGATCAGCCCATATACGCGCTCGTTTGAGGAGCCCATCGGCGATGAAGAGGAGGGCTCGGTCCTTGGGGATTTCATCGGGCGGGCGAAGTCCTCTCCGCTGCAAGAGGCCTTCTCGGAGATGCAGCGCGAGGAGCTGAGAAGGGCTATCGAGGAGCTGGACGAGCGCCAGCGCAAGGTGCTAGATCTCAGATTTGGGCTGAGCGGTCAGCAGCCCATGACCCTCGAGGAAGTGGGCAAGGTCTTTGGGCTGAGCCGCGAGCGAATCCGCCAGATCGAAAAAGAAGCCCTCGAACGCCTCAAAGCGATGAAGCTCCGTCAGAAGCTCATCTCGTTTGAGAACCTCATCCAAGAGAGCGAGATGCACATGAACTAGCTCAACCCACTAGTGGCACCCGCAATTCCCTTGAGAGGAGAACTTGGGGTTGTCAATGAAGAAGCCCGGTTGGGGGTCGTCCTGAAAATCCAACGTAGCTTCGTCGAGGAGCGCGCTGCTCATCTGATCGAGGAAGATCTTGACGGGCCCAGCTTGGATGATCGTATCCCCAGGAGCGCTCTCTTTCTCTAAGAAGAGCCCGTATGCCGGGCCACAACAGCTACACCCGCCCTCCTGCGCCACGATGCGCAGGGCATACTCCGTCTTCCCTTCGCTCTGCAAGAACTGATAGAGCTCTTGCGCGGCCCTCTCGGTCACTTTGAACATCCTGATCACTCCCTCTGCACTGAAGATACCCCATTATAGCAGCCGCGCGGGACAAAGCAACTTTGCAAAACTCCGACTATTTTGGTATGCTTTAGACGCTATGAGAGATAGTGCTGAGGGCATCGTTGTGGGGCACAGTGGGGATCGTGTGCGCGTCCGGGTCTATCGCTCCGGGGTATGTGAGAACTGCACGTGCGTGCTGAGCACCGCCTGTTCCCCCGAAGAGGTGGACCGGCGGCGCGGGGTTTTGGGGAGTCTCTTCCGGCAGACTTCGGTGATCGAGATCGAGGCGCTCGACGAGCTTGGCGCGGCCGTGGGGGATCGCGTGGAGCTCCAGCTCAAGTCGAATGCTTCGGTCGTGAAGGCGTCGGCGTTGCTCTACCTCATCCCGGCGGTGATGTTCGTGGTGGGGATTGTGCTGGGGGGATGGTGGAGCTCTACCCGATGGGGCTGGCAAGGGGATGCGGTCATCCTTGCTCAAGTGGCTTTCGGCTTGGGCTTGATGCTGCTCAGCTTTGGGTTCGCTGCCGTCTATGCGAAGCGGCGCGAGCGCGCGGAGTTTACCCCTATTGTGACGAAAATTCTCTTCAAAGCTGAGGATCAACGTTCACCGTCACTGAGTCGGCCAGCTTCAGCTCTGTGAGGGCTTCCCAGATAGCTCTCTGTATAGATTCTTCGGTGCTCTTGAGCAAAAGCTGCCAACGGTAGTTCCCGTGCAGGCGATAGGGCAGGGGGCGGGCGGGGCCGAGCACCTCCGCGATCTTGAGCTCTTCTAAGCGTTTTTTCAGGGCGTGCGCATGCTGGAGGGCTTGGGCTTCGAGGCGGTGCTCGACGTGAAGCAAGATCAATCTCGTGAAGGGCGGATACCCCAAGGCGCGGCGCAGCTCGATCTCGTGTGCATAGAACGCGCGGTAGTCGCCAGAGGCCGCCAGGCGAATGATCTCGTGGTTGGGATGTCGGGTCTGAATGATGACTTCGCCGGGGCGCTCGCCGCGGCCTGCCCGCCCAATAGCTTGGGCGATGAGCTGAAAAGTCCGCTCCCCTGCCCGAAAGTCTGGGAAGTCTAACAGCGTATCTGCGGAGACGATCCCCACGAGCGTCACGTTGGGGAAGTCCAACCCCAGCCCGATCATCTGCGTCCCTAAGAGAATCTGAATCTGCCCCTGGCGGAAGGCTTCTAAGATCGCGGCGTGCTCGCCGCGGCGCACGCTCTCAGAATCCATGCGGCGGACGCTCACAGTGGGGAAGCTGGCGCGCACTTCCAGCTCGAGGCGCTCTGTGCCCGCGCCCTCAAAGAGCAACTCCCGTGAGCCGCACGCCCGGCACCGCGGCATCCTCAGACGATACTGACAGTAGCGGCAGCGCAGCTCCTGCTCGCGCATGTGCACGGTGAGGGCGATCTGGCACGTGGGACACTGCACCGTCTGGCGGCAGCGCCGACAGATCGCGATGGAATAGCCCAATCTATTGAGCAGAAGCATCACTTGTTCGTTATGGTTGAGCCTCTGTTCGATCTTGGCGCGCAGGATGGGGCTGAGCAGCTCCTTGCGGTTGCCCATATCTATGATTTTGACGGGGGGTGGCGGGGTGGGGTGGACGCGCTCAGGGAGTTCGAGCAAGTGATAGCGCCCCTGCTGCGCGAAAAAATAGCTCTCGATGCTTGGGGTGGCGCTGCCCAGGACGACGGTCGCCCCGGTGAGCGCGGCGCGAGCGAGCGCGACCTCGCGCGCGTGATAGCGGGGAGCGGGATCGTCTTGCTTATAAGTACTCTCGTGCTCCTCGTCAATGACGATGAGCTGTAAGTTTGGGCAGGGGGCGAAGATGGCGGCGCGCACGCCGATGGCAATCTGAGCGTCATTGTTCTTGAGGCGGTGCCAGGCGCGAGCGCGCTCGGAGTCCGTCATCCCGCTGTGGTAGATGGCGATGCGCTCCCCAAAGAGATTGCGGAACCGCGCGATGAGCTGCGGCGTGAGCGAGATCTCTGGGACGAGCACGATCGCTTGTCCGCCCCGCTCAAGCACATGCTGACATGCGCGCAGATAGACTTCAGTTTTGCCGCTGTTGTTGACGCCGTGGAGGAGGAAGACCTCCCCCTTGGCCCTTTCTTCGTTCACGATAGCTTCGAGGGCGCGCTGCTGCCAGGGCGTGAGCGTGACGTGCTTTGGCGCTTCGTGGAATTCTGGGCGAGTGCGTGGCCTCTCGGTGATCGCGATCAAGCCCGCGCGCGCAAGCGCATGGAGGGGGCCGCTGCTGCAGCCGACCCGCGCCAAAAGCTCTCTCTCTCGAATTGTTTCAGTGCCCAGCAAGGCACGCAGTATGGCCGCTTGTTGAGGAGCACGCTTGGCCCGTTGCTCGATCTGAGCTAAGAGCTCTGCAAGCGGGATATTGAGTTTGACGTATCTGACGGCGTTCTCGCGCTTCGGCAGCTCATGCCCTGGGGCGAGCGTCTGCAAGACGATGCCCACAGGGGCAACGTAATAGTCCGCGATCCAGCGCGCTAGCGCCAGATCGAGCGCGCTGAGCTGGGGCTTCGTCGTAACGATAGCTGTGATCTCGCGGAGAGGGCCCGCAAACGAGCTGTGCTCTTTCAGAGCGATGACGAACCCCTCAAGCTGCTCGCGCTCGCGAAACGGCACGAGCACCCGCTGGCCCACACAGATAGATCCGCGCAACGCCTCAGGGATGCTGTAGTCAAACGTCTGGTCTACGGCGATGGGCAGAGCGACCTCAGCGATCGAATACTTCATGGCACAAGCTCGATCTGCCAGGGAGACCGCACGAGGATCTGCGGCTGGCCTTGATACTGCGAGAACTCCCCGGTCACGCGGATCTTCTTCTTCGTATAGAATGATCTGGGGTCAATGCCCAGGCCGCGGAAGCGCGGCTCATAGCTCGTGAAGATGATCACCGACAGATGCTGGGAAAAATCTCGATCAGACTGTATTCTGATGACGCTGCTTGAGGCTGTCGTGGCGAACACGGTGAACTCCGTTGTGACGAGCTTTTCTAAGAAGCGTTCGGGCTGGGATTCGAGCGCGCCAGGGGGCGTGAGCCCGAGCACGACGCGCTCGCGGGTGTTCTCGCGCCATTGCGGGCCGAGGCACTTCGTCGCGGCCTTGCAGTCCAAATCGTCGCAGTCTGTGGAGCGATCCCCGTCGTTGTCTATCGCATCGTCGCAATCGCACTCCTCACGAGCCCCAACGATGGGGCAGAGCGGGGCTTGCACCGTGAGCTCAAACTCGTTGGACCAATCTGTGAACTGACCGTTCACAGACCCGCGCATCCGGTAGAACCACCGCTGTCCGGGCTGGACGGCGTCGTCAATGAAATAGCGATGGTTTGCGGGAATTTGGGAGTATGTGCGCTCGCAAGGGCCGAACGACTCCTTGGCGCGGCAGAGCTCATAGAAATCTACAGGGCTACTCAGATGGGGGCGCCATTCTATGCGCGCTAATATATCTTGAGTGTTATAGTGGCGCAGGGTGACGCGCGGCGGCAGCGTGGGCGTGCGATCGTACTGAAGGGCATCGCGCTTGAGGCGCTCAAAGTGCTCAGCGTATCGTTGGGCAAGCTGAGGGCTCTCGAGCACGAGGAGATTCTCATCGTTCTCGAAGAACCCGCTGTCGGACCAGTTCGTCGAGCCCGTGATCACGATCTTCTTATCAATGACGGCAAACTTATGGTGGACTAACCCAGGCAGGGCATCCACGACGCCGATCCCCAGACGAAGCGCGTCGTCTATCTCCGAATCTTCGAAGCGCTCCCAGCCGCGGAAGTCCCACACGGCCTCGATCGTGACCCCGCGAGCTTGTGCGGCGGCCAGCTCAGCCATGATCAGATCGTCCGTAAAATAGAACATCGCGATCTGAATAGACTCTTTGGCTTGGCGGATGAGATCGCACACGATCTTCTGCGGGGCGCCGCTGGGAGTAAAATAGAGCCCGACCGTCGCCGAGCCGACCGTGTACGTGCGCAGTTGTGTAAAGATCTTTCCGTCGTATTTCTGCGGCCCGAAGCGATCTTTGAGAAACATCTCGTCGAACTCCGTCGTGAAGAGCCGCGCGAGGCGCTCATCGCGGATGATGAGCGCGTTGTTCGCGTCAAAGAAGATTTCTCTTTCGGCCCAATTGAGCGAGCCCGTCCAGACGAGAGCTCCGTCAATGACCGCGAACTTATGGTGCATGGTGTGGTCGAAGCGCCCGCGAGCATCAGCGTTGATATCTGTCTTGAGGGTCACGCACGGCAGGTTCTGGAGCTGGCTGTACTCTGCGGGATACCCTTCGATTGAGGACTGTTCGGTGACGATCCGCACGGTGACGCCACGAGCACAGGCGCGTTCCAGCGCCGCGATCATGGGCTGATAAGTCAGCCGATAGAGCGCGGCATCAATAGTCTTTTGCGCTGAATCAATGAGGGCGATCAGCGCGCGGTCCACGCCGTTGGCTTGGGCGGTGGGCTTGTCCAGGTGAGGTAACCCCGCCAGGGGGTCAGTGAAATAGACCGCGATGGGGTCATCAGTGGGATGCACAGATGATGCCCATCCCACGCTGAAGATGAGCAACAGCCCCGCGAGCACAATCCTCCGCATAATCTGCCTCACTCTCCTCCTTAGGGGCTCTAGGGGATAGTCTACCTTCCTCCCTCTCCCCAGGCAAGTGTGGGCCCCTCGTGGGAAAACTGCGATGGCAAGCGGAATCGGTGCTTTATGGGACATCTATGAGTGATCGAGATCACAGGCGCACATCTTGACACAAAAAAACTTTTGCTCTATACTCACGTAGGATAACTTGCAAATGGTGGTGCATCAGCGGACGAAAGGAGTGTCGGGAAAGCCTGGAGGGATCGGGAAAAGATCCTTCGCGAGGGGGTTTTCCCATGCATCCCAGTCGGTCTTCAGTCACCTCCCTTGCCGTGATGATCTCCCACGCTTCGCTCGTCCTCGACGTCAGCAAACTCTTACGATGCTCTCCCATCCCACGAAGAAGGAGGTGACTTAGGATGCCGGCGAAGAAGAAAGCCACCACCAAGAAGACGGCGACGAAGAAGACGACGGCGAAGAAGAAGAAGTAAGAGAGCAGCCCTCGACAAAGCTCTCCACCCCTTGTCGAGGGCCGGTGCAGTAGGGGCGACCGGCCAGTCGCCCCTACTCTATTGTACCCCCTCTAGGGGTGTAGGAGCAACTTTCCGAACTGTTCGCGATTTTCGAGCATCTGCTGGGCACGGGCCGCCTCCGCCAGCGGAAAGACCCCGGCGATCACTGGGCGGAGCTTCCCCGCCCAGACTAAGTTCAGCACCGTGTGCAGGTCGCGCCGCGTCCCCATCGTCGAACCCAAAATCTGCAGCTGCCTCCAGAAGACCAGACGAATATCGGTCTCGCCGATGGGGCCGGTCGTCGCGCCGCAGGTGACCAAGCGCCCGTTGCGCGCCAGAGCTCGCAAGCTCTTCCCCCACGTTGCTTGTCCCACGCTCTCGATGACGACATCCACGCCGCGCTTGTTGGTGAGCTTCCAGACTTCTTTGTCGAAGTCCGTCTTGGCGTAATTGATGAGGATATCCGCGCCGAGCTCTTTGGCTTTGGCGAGCTTCTCGTCGGTGCTTGCGGCGGCGAAGACCCGCGCGCCGCAGAGCCTGGCGATCTGAATGGCCGCGCTGCCCACGCCGCTGCCCGCCGCCAAGACCAAGACATCTTCGCCGGGGCGGACTTTCGCTCTCGTGACCACCATGCGCCACGCCGTCATGAACGTCAAGGGCACGGCCGCGGCTTCGTCGAACGAGACATGATCAGGGATCTTGATCACATTGCGTGCGGGAATTTTCACGAACTCCGCGTAGCCGCCAGGGGCGTGCTCGCCCAAAATCCCATAGTTCACGCAGAGGCTGTCTTCGCCCATCTGGCAGTACTCGCACTCTCCGCAATTTAAGTTGGGGTTGAGCACGACGCGATCCCCAACGTTGATATCTTTGACGGCCGAACCGACTCGCTCGACGACACCAGCGACGTCCGCGCCGGGGATATGGGGCGGCTCGAGGCCGGGGATGCCCCGGCGCACCCAAATATCTAAGTGATTGAGCGCGCACGCCTTCACCCGGACGAGCACTTCCGTCTCAGAGATCTCCGGGGTGGGGATCTCCTCGAGCTTGAGTTTTTCCGGCCCTCCGTGTTCGCGAATGACAATGGCTTTCATAGTCGGTCCTCCTTCAAAATTTTTTAGAGCTGAACTCTCCCCGCGAGCGCCCGCGAGAGCGTCACCTCGTCGGCAAACTCTAGGTCGCGCCCCACCGGCACCCCGTGCGCAATCTGCGTGATCTTTATCCCCAACGGCTTGATCTTGCGCGCAAGGTACATCGCCGTCGCTTCGCCCTCGACCTTGGGATCGAGCGCGAGGATCACTTCTTGAATGTTCCCTGTGCTCAGGCGCACCAGGAGCTCTTCGATGTGAAGTTGCTCCGGCCCGATGCCGTTCACCGGCGAGAGCAGCCCTCCCAAGACGTGATAGAGCCCGTGGTACTCCCGGGTCTTTTCTAACTTCAGGAGCTCTTGGGGATGGCTCACCACACAGATCACTGATGTATCGCGCTTGGGGTCGCGACAGACCTCGCACAGCTCGTGCTCGATCTCCGTGAAATTGAAGCATTGGCGGCAGGGGCGAATCTTCTCTTTGACTTGGATGACAGCTTGGCTGAGGGCTTCGAGCTCCTCTGGGGGCTGAGCGAGCAGATAGAACGCAAGCCTCTCGGCGGTCTTGCGCCCGATGCTGGGGAGCTTTTGAAACTCCTTGATGAGATGCTCGAGCGGCTCAGGGTACTTGTCCATAGCTCTTTAGAAGCCTAAGCCAGGGATATGGGGCAGTCCCATCTGGCTCATGAGGCTGGCCATCTCGCGTTGTGCCAGCTCTTTGGATTTTGCTTGGGCTTCCTTGATCGCCGCTAAGATCAGATCTTCTAGCATAGCGACGTCGTTGGGGTCAACGACCTCCTTGGAGATCTCTATGTCAATGATCTCCTCTCGGCCGTTGGCGACCACCTTGACCATGCCGCCTCCTGAGGAGGCTTCGACCCGCAAGTTCGCAAGCTCTTGCTGCTTCTGCTCCACGAGCTCTTGCATCTTCTTGATCTGCTTCAGAGCTTCCTTCATGCCGCCGGGGAACTGCATATCTCCTCCTTTAGTTATGAGACGATCTCTCCGCCGAGCGTCTTTGTGAGCAATTCAGCTTTGGCGCGGACTTCCGCGCCCTTGCTCTTGCGACGTGGTGAGGCTGGTGGCGTTTGAGCAAAGGCAATCTCGACGCGCGGCAGCCCGTAGACCCGCGCTACAACTTCTTCGAGATATTTGCGGTGCTTCTCTAGGCTCTCTTTATGAAACGCATGCTGGGGATCGTATTCGATGCGCAGCGCCTCCGCGAGCTCCACAGGATGCCCCTCTACCAGCAGGGCATAGACGGTGCCGCGCCGGTCACGCTTGACCTCATCCAGCAGTTGGGCCCATTTGTCTTCTTCGGCTTTTTTTGCGGGCTTCTCCGCGGAGGGCTTAGGCTGGGGGCTTGGGGCAGGCGCCGCTGGCTCCTTGTGGGCGATCTCAAGAGCCTTGACTTCAAGCAAGATGCGCTTCTCCCAGGCGCGAGCAAGCTCCCGCTTCAATGCTAATAACTGCGTGCTCAGCTCAATGAGCTTGGATAAGTTGGCTTCTGCGGGCACCGCTTGCCCATCGATCGCGGCGATGATCCAATCGCGCGTCTGCTCGATCAGTTCGTCCACAAACAGCTCCAAATCCTTGCCGCGATCGGCCAAATCAGCGATGATCTCTAAAGCTCTCTTGCCCTGATGCCCCAGCAGAGCTTTCAAAAACTCTACTACAGTCTCTTCGCTAGCAAGCCCCATGATCTCGTAGAGGTCGTGCTCCTCGATGCGCGCAGGCCCCTTGTATGAGGCAAGCTGCTCGAGCATCACGATAGCGTCGCGCAACGCCCCGCGAGCCCGATGAGCGATCGCTGTAAGAACTTTGGGGCTGGCGTTGATCTTCTCGGCTTCACAGATCTCTTTGAGGCGCTTCTCGATGAGCTCTGGGGGCAAAAGCTTCAGCTCGAACGCTTGGCACCGGCTGATGATCGTCAAGGGGACTTTGTGGGGCTCTGTCGTAGCAAAGATGAAGATGACGTGTCGCGGCGGCTCCTCCAACGTCTTTAACAGGGCGTTGAACGCTTCGTTGGTCAGCATGTGCACTTCGTCAATGATATAGACTTTATAGCGGGCTTCGGCGGGGACGAAGTTGACTTCCTCGCGGAGCTGTCGGATCTGATCTATGCCGCGGTTGCTGGCCCCATCAATCTCGATGACGTCGAGGGCGTTGCCGCGCGTGATCTTCTTGCAGATATCGCACTGGTTGCACGGTTCCCCTTGGGAGGGGTTTGTGCAATTGACGGCTTTGGCGAAGATGCGCGCGATAGAGGTCTTGCCCACGCCGCGGGGGCCGGCCAGAAGATACGCATGGGCGATCTGGCCACTCTGCACGGCGTTGCGCAGGGTGCGCACCGTGTACTCCTGGTGGACGACCTCGGCAAAGCGTTGGGGGCGCCACTTGCGATAGAGCGCTTGGTACTCGTGGGCTTCGGTCATAATAATAATAATAGCAGTGGTCGGAGAGGCCGGATTTGAACCGGCGACCTCTTGGTCCCAAACCAAGCGCGCTGCCACTGCGCCACTCTCCGAGCGCAAGATATTATAGATTCTCGAGGGGGTCGCGTCAACCCTTCGAAGATGGTTGTCGGGGAGCTAGGAAGGGTGTAGGATCAAGGCGATGACTCTGGAGACGAAGCTGAAGGCGCTGCCGGCGGAGCCTGGGGTCTATATCTTCACAGGGGCCCGCGGGGAGGTCCTCTACGTGGGCAAGGCGGCGTCGCTGCGCGAGCGCGTCCGCTCCTACTTCCAGACGACGGACAACCCTAAGATTCAGCTTTTGATGCGCGAAGTCGTAGATGTTGAGTACATCGTCACAGGGAGCGAGCGCGACGCCCTGCTGCTAGAGGCGACGCTCATTAAGCAGCATCAGCCGCGCTATAATGTGCGCCTGAAGGACGACAAGCGCTATCCGTACATTAAGATCACGGACGAGCCCTTCCCCAGGGTGGAGATTGCGCGGCGCGCCCTGGGCGATGGCAAGTACTTTGGCCCCTATCCGCACGGGGAGTCGGTGCGCGAGACTGTAAAAATTTTGCAGAAGATCTTTCGCCTGCGCACGTGCGCTCTGCAGATCGAGAGCCCTCCGGTGCGCCAGCGCCCCTGCTTAGATTACTATATTGGGCTGTGCCATGCCCCTTGCGTAGGGGCGATCTCCCAAGAAGAGTATCGCAAGCATGTCGAAGAAGCGGTGCTCTTTCTGCGGGGGCGCCGCAGCGATCTTCTCGCGCAGCTGCGCGCGCGCATGGAGGAGGCCGCCGCGCGCTTGGAGTTTGAGCGTGCGGCCCGCCTGCGCGATCAGATTCGGGCTGTGGAGCAGATCGCCGCAGGGCAGCATATACAGCCCTCGCGCCCTCCCCAGCGCGATCTTATCAACTATGCCCTTGGGGACGGCACAGCGTGCGTGCAGGTCTTCTTCATGAGAGGGAGGCAGATCCTCGGTCGGGAGGGCTTCTTCTTAGAAGTTCCCCCAGGGGCGTCGGCCTCGGAGATCGTGACGGCGTTTATGAAGCAATATTATGAGAAAGCCGAGCAGATCCCAAGAGAGATCATCGTGCCCTGCGCTTTGGAAGAAGAAGAATCTTTAGAGCAGTGGCTGGCGGAGCGTCGCGGCGGGCCGGTTCGGATCAAGACGATCTTGCGTGGGCCGACGTGCAGGCTCTTAGAGCTTGTGGCGCACAACGCCGAGCTAGCCCTGCGCCAGCGCGCCGTCCCGCCCGTGGAGCATGAGCCCCCCTTGCGCGAGCTGCAGCGGCTCTTGGGGTTAGCAGACCTGCCGCGGCGCATCGAAGCGTATGACATCTCGAATCTCTTTGGGCAGCACGCCGTCGGTTCGATGGTCGTCTTCGTAGATGGGGTAGCGAAGAAGTCTGAGTATCGGCGCTTTCGCGTTGAGAGCGTTGCGGGGATAGATGATTTCGCGATGATCGCCGAGGTGGTGCGGCGGCGGCTGGAGCGGGCGCTCAAGGGCGATGAGCGCTTTCTCCCTCTGCCCGATCTCATTCTCATAGATGGGGGCAAGGGGCAGCTCAGCTCAGCCCGCGCGGTGCTGCGCGATCTGGGATTAGACCGCATCCCCACCGTCGCGTTGGCCAAGCAACACGAGCACATCTTCGTCGAGGATCGCGCGGAGCCCATCGTGCTGGCGCGCTCCTCCCCGGCATTGCAGCTCTTGCAGCGCGTGCGCGACGAGGCCCATCGCTTTGCGATCAGCTATCACCGGGTGGTGCGGCGGCGCAAGTTCTTGGAGTCCGTGCTCGATCGCATCTCTGGGATTGGGCCTGCTCGCAAGCGTCGGCTGCTGGAGCGCTTTGGTTCTGTCGAGGGCATACGCAGGGCGAGCCTCGAGCAATTGTGCGAAGTCCTTCCGGAAGCTCTGGCGCGCCGGCTCTATGAGGCGTTGCGCGTCCCATCAGAAGTGTATTCCCCATCACTCTTTGAGCGGACAGATGGCTTTCTGTCAGAAGACCCATCCCCTTGAGGGTTTTGCCCTCTCTGCGCTAGACTCAGGCGCTATGACGACGGCAAGGATGTTGCAGAGGGCGGAGCCGTTCCATCTGGAGGTGCTTGAGAAGGGCGATTCTCTCTTTGGGTGGATGGACGAGATTGGGGAACTGGTGCGCTATGGGCGCGGGGAGTGGATTCACGCTGGGCATGACGCGCCGGATGCGATCTATCTCATTCGGCGGGGGCGGGTGGGGGTTTCGGTGGGGGCGGAGGGAGCGGTCTTGCGCGCTGGGGAGCTCTTTGGGGAGCTGTTCTTTGACGAAGAGCTTCGGGGGAGCTATCTGGCGCGGGCGCTGGAGGAGAGCGAGATCGTCGTCGTGCGTCGGGAGCGGGTGCGTCAGCTCTTGGGGCAGGGGGTTTGTGCGGTGCGGGGGCTGATCGCGTACAAGCGTGATTTAGTCTTTCTATTCTCTCGGTAGTTCCTACTTCTAGCCCACCTTCAAGCCACACACGCGAGGGATCTGCTTGAGTTTCTGCTAGACGTCTAGCGTTTATCCGCTCGATGTTGAGCGGCTTTTTTTATACCACACTGGTCCAATTAAAAGCAAATCGCGATCCCGCATTCGACCGTCCACGTGACCCTGTTTCAATACCACACTGGTCCAATTAAAAGCTCGATGCAGCACTCGCTCTTATCAAGCGAGAGCAGGTTTCAATACCACACTGGTCCAATTAAAAGGGCCGATGGCCGAGGTCGATGGCCCAACCGAGGCCGGTTTCAATACCACACTGGTCCAATTAAAAGTCCAAGAGAAAGGAGGAGTAATGCCAAATGCGTACGTTTCAATACCACACTGGTCCAATTAAAAGCTTCCAACTTGCTACAGCACATGCCTGGAAGATCTCTGTTTCAATACCACACTGGTCCAATTAAAAGGTTTTGTGTTATGCCAACGCTCCCAGGCTTGAGTATATGTTTCAATACCACACTGGTCCAATTAAAAGCGTGCGAGCTCCAAGACAAACTCCCGCCCCGCAAGCGTGTTTCAATACCACACTGGTCCAATTAAAAGTTCATCACGACGTGTAAATCAGAGCTGGTCGTAGATCAGTTTCAATACCACACTGGTCCAATTAAAAGGAAGCCAGTTCTGCGACTCCGTGATCGCGTTCTCGATCGGTTTCAATACCACACTGGTCCAATTAAAAGGCTCGATTCACCCACGCTCGGGGTGCAGCGGCAGACGTGTTTCAATACCACACTGGTCCAATTAAAAGTAAAGGGGTGATCACATGGACGTCAAGGACTTAGGTCGTTTCAATACCACACTGGTCCAATTAAAAGTACCAAGCAGCGCCAGCGTGCGCCCTCCGGCGCGAACGTTTCAATACCACACTGGTCCAATTAAAAGTCCATCCCTGCGGGGTATCTGACCACAGAGCTCGTCATAGTTTCAATACCACACTGGTCCAATTAAAAGGATGCTGGTAGGCGGGTTTGCTGATGAGGTTGAGCAGTTTCAATACCACACTGGTCCAATTAAAAGGTCCAGGCTAGTTGTCAAGGGGGAAACCGGGTCAAAAATGTTTCAATACCACACTGGTCCAATTAAAAGCATTCGATATGGTATGATATCGGTGGTGATCGATAATGGTTTCAATACCACACTGGTCCAATTAAAAGAGGAGCGCGATCATCGCCTTCATCATCGCGCTTTTTCTGTTTCAATACCACACTGGTCCAATTAAAAGTGAACCCATGATCCTGCGTTCTCAGCTCTCAAGGATCAAGTTTCAATACCACACTGGTCCAATTAAAAGTCGACGGCAGCAAGTTCTAGCGGAGATCACGCACTTGTTTCAATACCACACTGGTCCAATTAAAAGGCCCTCTTCCAGTGCCTCTTCGTCCGCTTAAATGCGGTTTCAATACCACACTGGTCCAATTAAAAGCCCAGTCTCTAAGGCCCTAGGGTTTGTAGAGCAGCTTCGTTTCAATACCACACTGGTCCAATTAAAAGGGGAGCTTGTGCTTGGGTGTCTGGGGGGTGGTCTTCTGTTTCAATACCACACTGGTCCAATTAAAAGGACATATGAGCTCATCGGGTTTTTGGCGATCTCGGGTTTCAATACCACACTGGTCCAATTAAAAGGGGAGGGGGGTTTTGTGTGCCCCCTGTGCGGCGCCCCCGGGTTTCAATACCACACTGGTCCAATTAAAAGTGGAAGGAATTGGGTCGCTGTTTATCGAGCCAGGAGCCAGTTTCAATACCACACTGGTCCAATTAAAAGGCCGGGGACGACGACGTGAGGGCCTGATGAGGGGAAAAGGATAATCCTCATGCTCTGCGCTTTTCCCTATCTCCCCAGCCCCTCACCCCCCTATCTTCCCCAGTCTCCCTCGTCGTCGCCCCCTCATCCTGCACACACCCCAGGACCTCGACGACTCTGGGGATTTGTCCCTTTCCTAGCTCGTTTCTCCACTTTTCAAAGACCCTGCCGCGCCTCGTAGCCCGGCCCCTACAGCTTCCATTATACCCCCCTCGACGACGCTCCGTCAAGAGCATACCCTGGGAGACTTGACAAATCCTTGAAAATACTCTATAAATACACGGCACATCAAGAAAAGAGGGGTTTTTTATGAGAATATATATCACCCTCACCACAAGCCGGATTCCTTCCCTCATACCGTTTCATTATCCCTACAGCTTGACCGCTGTCGTCTATAGATTTTTAGATCACGCCTCCCACGACTACGCGCGCTTCCTGCATGATGAGGGCTATCGCCTAGGGGCCAAGCGCTTCAAGCTCTTCACGTTTTCTCAGTTGCTCATCCCCAAACGCACTCTCACTCCTCGGGGGATCATCTGTCAGTCTCATGAGCTCTTCTGGCAGATCGCCTCGCCGGTGACGGAGTTTGTGGAGCATCTGGCGCAGGGGCTGTTGCAGCTGGGGCAGATGCGCCTGGGGGAGCTCGAATTGCTCATCGCGCGCGTGCAGGTGGTGCCGCGGCCTCGCTTCTCCCACGAGATGCACCTGCGGTGTCTGTCGCCCATCGTGATCTCAGTAGCCCAGGAGCGCGACGGCAGGCTTTTGGCGCGCTATCTGCGGGCGGATGATCCGCAGTTGTCGGAGGCCCTGCGTCAGAACTTGCTCAAGAAGTTTTGGGTGGTCTACGGGCGCGCGCCGCACGACAGCGAGCTGAGCGTGGAGTTTGACAAAGAGTATGTGCGGCGCAAGGGGGAGGAAATCTATCGGCTGGTGGACTACAAGGGGACGAAGATCAAGGGGATCATGGCGCCGTTTGTGGTGCGGGGCAGCGCGGAGCTGATCGAGATTGGCTACGAGGCAGGCTTTGGGGAGAAGAACTCGATGGGCTTTGGCATGGTGGAGGTAGTGGGAGATGGCGCGGGTACGAGATCGGGCATTGGAGGAGCATAAGATCGTTCTCAGCAAAGAGCGCCCTACCGGCAATTTCTGGGTGGACACAGGACTTGTCGTGCTTCTCGGGCAGTTCGGAGAAGGGGAGCATAAGAGTGAGGACGTTTTGCGCTGGCTCCAAAGCCGGCTCCTTCAACTCAGTGGCAACAAAGGCGAGTACTACGATGAGCAGGCGGGAGAGATTCGCCCGTACGACAAGATCAACTGGGTCTACCCGACAAACCTCTTCATCAAGGTCTCCGGCTCTGCCCCGAAGGTCAAGATTGACGGCAAAGACTATTTTCTCCATCCGCCCAAGTTTGAGCTCACTCTGAAGCTCAGTAAGAAACCGGATGCCTGCGACTTGTGTGGAGACAAGGCCTCGCTGACCGATGCCACAATGTGGATGTACCCCTTCGTGGTCGATCCACAGAAGTTCGGTACCTTCTATCCCGGCACGAAGCGCGGCTTGCGGCTGTGCGCTCGGTGTGCCCTAGCAGGGCTGGCCGGATACCTGGGGTGGCTGTGGAAGGCGCAGGGACGCGATGCCCTGCACTTCTTCATCTTCCATTCCGACCTGCGGGAGATGGAGCGCTTGCACAGAGAGGTTCTGGAGCCATTGCGTATGGCAGGTGAGAGAGGCGGCACCGCGCCCGTGGTGTTTTCGGGTCCGTATGTGAATGAGACCACATTAGGGTTGCTTCTGGCGCTCTTTCAGCACGTGCGGCAGTCGGATGTGCTCTCAGAGGAGGCGCGCCAGCTTCTGTTGACTCTCCTGGGAGCAACGGAGCGTCCGCCGCCTCCCATCACGCTCTACGCCATCACCGGCGCGCCCGGGCAAGCCTTCCAGATGAAAGCCTTGCGGGAGTTCTCCAAGCTACAGCGGCTCTTCCGGATGTACGAGGGCTGGGTGAAGCTGCTTGCTGAGAGGCTCGGAGTGGATAATCCGCATCGCCAATTGGGGCAGATCTTCGGTCAATTCTGGGCGCAGCAGGGGCAGAACCGAGAGAGCATCTGGCGGGACCGCATCGCCTGGGCGATCTTGGAGTTCGGCGACCCTGCGCCGTTTATCGAGCAGTTTCTCTTCGACGTCCGTGCTCGAGAGGAGGAGCGCAACCGCCGCTCTCTGGTCCGAGGCACAATTGAGGTGTTGAACCAATACCTGCAGGAGGTCTTCAAGATGGAAGAACAATTCCAACGCACGCTGGCAGGCTTTGGGCATTCGCTGGGCGCGGCAGCCCAGGAGCACAACGAGATGGGTCTGCTCTATGCCCTGCGCAATGCCAAAAACCCGGAGGACTTCTACCGTGTGCTCAACGACGCGCAGTTTCGACTGGGGGTCACGATTCCAGAGGCAATCTTGCGCATTGAGAAGGGCGAACGCATCGCGGGTGTCCCGTGGGTCCGGGTCAAGACACTCCTTTCCATCTACGCGATGAATGCGTATTTGCGGAGGGGTGCTCCGCAAGCAGAGGAAACGCAAACAACACAGGAGGACTGACATGAGCAAAGCCATCGTTATCGGCTATCTGGCAAAGGTCTCGGCGGCCAATGTGAATGCCTCGCACACAGAGGGCAATGTGGTGGTCGCCAAGAAGGTCACTCTGCCGGATGGAAGCACCATCCCGTACATCTCCGGACAGGCGGTGCGGCGGATGCTCCGGGACCGGCTGGAGGAACTGGGATATGCGCTTTCGGAGCCGTTCGCAAGGGTAGAAGGACAAGAGGTGACGCCACCCGTGCGCCCGTGGGAGTTCGTGGACGAGGACCTGTTTGGCTATTTGGACCCCTCCGGTGGACGGCGGCGGACCTCGCCGGTGCGCGTCTCGGCAGCCGTGGGGCTCTTCCCCTTCCAGGGCGACCGGGACTTGGGCACCCGCTCCTTCGAGCGCTTCGGGCAGGCGATGGCTGCCGGCG
>Ga0079997_112874_pt1 | contig 57294 bp, 55 predicted proteins | sample PerSpoCPS_CMetaG_FD_69200 | JGI IMG/M metagenome (GOLD analysis project Ga0079997, IMG submission 69200) | Archaeal communities from Yellowstone National Park, Wyoming, USA - Perpetual Spouter C (PS_C) MetaG (SPADES assembly) (version 2) | ecosystem: Environmental > Aquatic > Thermal springs >... | reverse complement strand
CTGATGCTAAGATATCTGCTGTTGAGGATAGGATTACTGGTGTTGAGAGGAAGCTATCAACAGATATACAGACTGTAGGGCAATCAGCTGAAGCAGCACAGTCCAATGCAAGATTAGCACTTATAGTGAGTATTGTAAACTTACTAGTACTACTAGGAGTAGCAGCAATGATATTCACTAGGAGATAGCCTGAAGGGATACTACACTCAAACACCCTCTTTCCATTCTACTTTCTTTTAATCTAAACTTTTAAGGTTCTACTGTAGATTGTGTTAGAGGTGCGGGGGCAGGCTCTATGCCCTTAGATAGGAGATCTCTTAGGATAATAGGTTTTAGGGCTGTAACCCTATCCGTAACTCTGATCCTTGTCCTGATAATGACAGCTATTATTGTAGGCGCTACAGGGTATGATCGCGTGATACTCAGTGCTATCATAAGGGAGGAGGTTAGGCAGTATAGGGAGCAGCTCACAAGACCGGGTTCCGAGCTGCCGAGGGAGGAGGTTGAGAGGTTAGTGGCAGAATATAGGGAGTATCTTATAAGAACTTATGGTCTTGATAAACCTTGGTATCAGAGATCCCTTTCTCTCATACCTAAGGTTATAGTTCTGGATCTTCATGTAAGTCAAGCTGAGGTAGCTGGGGTTGTCGGTTTATCCCCCCCAGTTAAAGTAGGGGATGCTATTGCAGTAGCCCTACCCAGGACTATAGTGATGATAACCATTGCCTACATAGTATCAGCTTTGATTGCCATCCCGCTAGGGCCTTTCATAGCTTATAGGAGGGGTAGTACTCTGGATAAAGGGATTATAACATATGCTGCTATAACAAACGCCTTCCCCGTATGGTGGATTGCAATGCTAGCTATAGCTTTGGTAGGCTTCTACCTAGGGGTAGCTCCAACAAGCTATAGGCCTATAGCTAAGCTCATATCAGATTTCACGTCAAACCTACTATCACTAGATGTGACCGGCCTAGCAGTGGTCTTTAAGAACCTCCTCTACTACTCATACCTCCCAATACTTGTTGTAACGTTCTCTCATCTAGGTGGATGGCTGTACTCAGCTAGAGCTGTAGCTATAAGGGTTGTAAGCGAGGATTATGTTATGGCTGCTAAGGCTAGGGGGTTGTCTGAGGGTAGGGTTGTTAGGAGGTATGTAATGAGGGTTATAGCAGGTCCTATACTTACATTCGTGATACTAGGGTTAGCTGGTAGTATTGGGGGTTATATAATAACAGAGACTGTATTCGACTGGCCTGGCATGGGGCTCCTATACTATGTATCCATAGCAGCGGGCGATAGCCCCATGGTCTTAGCCCTTGTCTATGTTACTACCCTAGTCTACATAGCTGCTAGGTTTATACTAGAGATCTTATACGTAATCCTAGATCCGAGGGTGAAGCTGTAATGTCAAAGAGGAGGGGGGAGGTTAGGGAGGGTCTTATTAGGTACTTAGCGAGATCTCTACGGTCAAACTTTAAGGAGGTATGGGCTTACAACCTAGGTAAGATAAGCATGCTAATAATAGGCTTTATGGTCTTAGTCTCAATATACTCCCTTGTAAGCCTACCACCGGATTTCCCGCAAATGTGGAAAGCATCCGATAGACCGCCTTGGACCTTAAACCCTAAGCAAGGCTACCCTGTATGGGTTAAATACCTGGGGATCCCGGTTTCAGAAACTGTTTCATATGATAATGTTAGGCTCCAGGAGGCTCGAATTGTGACACCTAGGGGTCCAGGGGATTTCCCACCTAGAGATCTTGATAGGATCCTCCCAGAGTATGGTAGGTCACTTGGCACTAAAACACTAACACCAATAGGTTACATTGAGGTTTACAGGGTTAGCTATACTTTAACCAGCAACGTGTTTCCACAGGATGTGGTGGTTATACTAAGGGCTAAGGCTAGTGAAGGGGTTAACTTAACAAGTATAAGTGTTGTACCAATGGTATTCGTGACAAGGCCTGATGGGCTAGTCCTCTACACCTTCGAGGGTAAGTACACACTGGAGAGGCTGGTTGCAGGTGTTGAGGTTAAGATGAGATGTGATCTGTTTGCTACAAGCTACATAAGACATTATGGGTTAAACGCAACTGTTGATAGTGTCTGTACACTTCTAAACAGGCCTGTATTCGGGGAGCCACTCGATGTCAAAGCATCTGATTTCAAACCTGTTACCGGAGAGTACCAGATTACCCTAGCTCTCTGGTATACTGGAACAGATCCTAGGGTTGTGGAGAGGCTTATAAGCAATGGCGATGTGAGTGTTTCAACCAGTATTAGGGTTATCGGGAACAGCTACGGGCTCCTAGGCACAGATACCAAGGGTAGGGATTTGTTCCAAGGGCTACTCTTCGGGTTCCCAGTAGCCTTGATAATAGGGTTCTCGGTGGCCTTCGCCATTGTAGCCATAGGCCTTGTACTAGGTGTTATTAGCGGGTATTTTGGTGGTAGGGTTGACGAGGTTATACAGAGGCTTGTCGACGTTATAGTTAATATACCACTACTACCCCTACTCATACTGGTAGGTGTAGCCATACAGACTGGAGGTTGGGTGGGGTGGCCTGCATTAACCATTATAATGGCTGTTCTAGTAGCGTTCAGCTGGGGAGGAACCACGATCATAGTTAGAAGTATGACTCTAAGCATTAAAGCGGAGCCTTACGTTGAAGCCGCTAAAGCTCTAGGTGCCTCCACGTGGAGGATAGTGTTTAGACATATAATACCACAGATTATACCGTATGCAACAGCAGTCCTAGTCTTCAGCGTGCCTGGAGCTATAATAGCTGAAGCTGGTTTAAGCGTACTAGGCATAGATCATGGCCTGCCAACGTGGGGTAGGATTCTAGCTGATGCTCAGGCTGAGAGAGGTGTAGCTTATAAGATGTGGTGGTGGGTTCTACCACCAGGGCTAATGCTAGGCCTCTTCAGCTTCGCCTTCGTAGCCCTCGGCTTCACCCTTGAGACCATAGTTGAGCCTAGGCTTAGGAGGAGGTGAGCTAGAATACCTCATATCATGAAGGTTGAGGATCTAAGGGTTTGGTTTCCTGTTAGAAAGGGTATCATAGACTCACTACTCGGTAGAATGGATTATGTGAGGGCAGTTGATGGCATATCATTTGATGTAGAGAAGGGCGAGACCTTCTGCCTCGTTGGCGAGAGTGGTTGCGGTAAGACTACAACTGCCAGGGCTATAATGATCTTAGTTGATAGAAGTGATGTTAAGAGCGGTAGGATACTCTTCAGACCCCATGAGGAGGTTTTAGAGGAGATATCGAGGGTGCAACCTAACGTTGTTGTCGACGGAGAGTATGTTGATGTATACAAGACCCGGGGTAGAGCTGAGAAGCTTGTTAGGAGGGAGGTTCAGATAATATTCCAAGACCCCTTCGGCAGTATTAATCCTAGAATGAAGATATACGATGTCGTGGAAGAGCCCCTAGTAGTCCACGGTATTGGTACTAGGGAGGAGAGGATTGAGGCTGTAGCCAGGGCGCTTGAAGCTGTTAAGCTAACCCCCCCAGAGGATTTCATGGCTAGGTACCCGCACCAGCTTAGTGGTGGTCAGAGGCAGAGAGTTGCAATTGCCAGAGCTCTTGTTCTAAACCCAAGCATGCTCCTAGCAGATGAGCCTGTATCAATGCTAGATGTCTCTATTAGAGCTGAGGTTCTAGATGTTTTCAACGAGCTTAAGGCTAAGAGGGGATTATCATTGATATTCATTACACACGATATAGCTCTCGCAAGGTACATATGCGATAGGATAGCTGTAATGTACCTTGGGAAGATAGTTGAGGTAGCTAGAGCAGATGAGATAGTGGAGAAACCACTACACCCGTACACCAGAGCTTTGATAAGCGCTGTCCCAGACGTAGTTCCAGAGAATAGGTTGAAGCTTAGACATGTCCCAATAAAAGGTGAGGTTCCAAGTGCTATAAGGATACCAGCAGGGTGCAGGTTTAGACCTAGATGTGTAGCTTACGATGAGAACGAGTGGGTTAGAGGGTTCTGTGAAAGGGAGGAGCCGGGATTAGTTGAGGTTGAGAGGGAGCACTACGCAGCGTGCTGGATACCGATAAAGAGGAGGTTTGAAGGGGGCTCAAGCATAGGCTAGAGTAACCCAAACTTTTATTTGACGCCTTGAGCTCTCGTTTTTGCCAGGATCTCCACTACATCCATAACCTTGAAGCCGTAGCTCTCAGCTTCACCTCTAAACATTATGTTACAGTATGGGCATGCTACTGCAACAACCCTCTCACCCTCACCGGCCTCAAGGGCCTTAGAAGCCTCCTCAGCTCTAACCTTGCTAATCCTCTCTCCAACCCTAACCTCGTAGAACAGCTGCCCCCCGCCACCTCCGCAGCAGAAGCTCTTCTCCCTACTCCTAGGCATCTCCACTAGTGTTAGCCTACGCACACTCCCCAGTATTGCTCTGGGCTCATCGTACACGTTATTCCACCTCCCAAGGTAGCAGGGGTCGTGGTATGTTACTGTAGCCTTGTAGGGTCCTGGCTTGATTTTACCTTCTTTAATAAGCCTAGCTAGTAGTAGTGTGTGGTGTTCCACGTTGTTAGCCACCCTATCCATTATCCAAGCGTTACCCCCAAGCCTTTTCTCGAGGTAACCCCTGTACCTTCTATACTCCCATTTGAATGCTGTGTAGCAGTGGGGGCAGTTTACCAGGAGTTTCTCGAAGCTATACTTTGAGAGGGCCTCTAGTGTTGTTGAAGCTAGCTCTAGGAATAAAGCCTCCTCCCCCATCCTTAGAGCTGGATCTCCTGTACATAGGTTTTCTGGGATAACCGCTACTCTAACCCCGGCTTCTCTAAGGAGCTCTAGTAGTGATTCAGCTACACTCCTAACCCTAGGGTCTAGGCTTGTAGCGCAACCAGGCCAGTATAGGTACTCGTAGCTAACACCAGGACTAGCTATCACCTCATCCCCAAACTTAGACTTAAGCTCTTCAACCCACTCATCCCTCGATACAGGTGAGACCCCCATTGGGTTGCCCAACTGTTGCATGCTCTGGAGGCTGTTTAGAACCCCTTCTGGTATACTCTCATCACCAACACTCATCATACCCCTTCTAACGTCTACTATAGAGTCAACATGGTGTATTAGCACGGGGCATTCGTAGACGCATGCACCGCAGGTAACACAACTCCATATAGCGTCGCTTCCAACACCACTACCACCCCAAGGCCTTTCACTCCAAGCACCCCTATACATTAAATCCCTTAATGTTACAATGACGAGCCTAGGGTCAAGGGGTTTACCTGAGGCGTATGCCGGGCAGACATTAGTACATCTCATGCAACTCGTACAAGCATCCCAGTCAAGCCTCTGCTTCCACGTAGAATACCTTAACTCAGCCAACCCCAGCGGTGTACCACTTGAAAGCCTCTCATCTACATCGGGGTACCCTCTTAGAGCTCCAACGGGGGGGCTGGGTCTAGCTAAGGCTATGTTCATGTTGGAAGCAATTATATGCCAGAGGTTTGTGAAGGGGATCAATGCTATAGCTAGCTGGGCTAACAGCATGTGGGCAACCCAGAGTATCCTATAGTAGAATCTAAGCTCGTCAAATGAAAGTTGAGATGCGGGTATGTAGAAGAGGTAGCCTATGGGGTCGAAGAAGGGCGATTCAAAGGTAGCCCTGTAGGCTGCAGCACTCATACCGTTTAGGGCGAAGCCGGAAACAACTATGGCTATGAGGAGCCCGTGGACGACATAGTAACCTGGATCCCTGGGAAGCCCTGGTGTAAGCCCATAATACCTTCTTATAATGGCAACACTACAACCTACCACAACCAGGAGCCCTGCAATGTTGCCCAGGAACTTGTAGGCAATCCAAACCCAGCCCACAAGGAAAGGGCCTATATAGTAGTCTAGAGCTCTAAGAACAGTCATTGTGAAAAGCCATAGGATACCAAGGAATATAGCTAGGTGCATAAAACCAGGAAACCTATGCCTTAAAACCCTCCACTGGAGTAAACTATATAAGACGAGGTTTCTAGTAGAACCACCTAGGTTGAAACCAAGCCTCTCACCATAAGCAGTCCACCTACGGTAAGCTACGACCAGACTGTATAGAAGGATTGAAGCTGATATAAGAGCAGCTATGTATACGACCAGCTTAACATCCTCAACCATAAAATAATGCTTTATAGCTATTTCACTCAACACCTAACACCTTACACTCAGTATCGCGCATCACACTTAAATTCTTATGGTATGTATAGTTATACATCGTTATAAACAATGTTCAACCCTACTCCACGTAAACATTTATATTCTCTACGAGACGCCTAGAAGTTAGGGTTTCTAGCTATGACTTTCAAGCTCTCCGGGTTGGATGTTGATAAGCTTGTTGATGTTAAGAGTCTTATGGATTTAATAGAGAGAGCTCTAACGGGATCCCCTAGGCCTCCTCCTAGAACTGCTATAGAGTACCTAGGCTCATGGTTTGGTGTCATGCCAGCCTCCGGTCTAGGCTACTATGTTGTTAAGATTGTAGGTGTCTATCCTGAGAATCCTGGTAGGGGTTTACCTCTTGTTAGGGGTACTCTTCTCCTCTTCGATCCTAGGAGTGGTGATATACTGTTAGAGGCTGATGCAGGCCCCGCTACTGGTTGGAGAACTGCTACCACCACCTTGGTTGCATTAAAGCTTATGGGTTATGGTGGTGGGGCTCTAGGCATTATAGGTGCTGGTGTCCAGGCACGCTACCACCTAGAGGTTGTTAGGAGGGCTTTCGGTTACGATAAGCTTCTAGTGTATAGTTTAACTAAGGCTAGGGCTGAAGCTCTAGCTAAAAGCTATGATGGTAGGGTGGCCGGTAGTCTTAGGGAGTTACTTGAAGCCTCCGACACCATTATAGCAGCTACCACTAGTAGAGAGCCTGTTGTTATAAACTCCTATGTTAGAAGTGGTGCTTTAGTAGCGAGTATTGGGGCTCCAAGACCTGTAAGAGAGCTTGAACCAGAGCTTGTTAGGAGGGGTAAATGCCTACTTGTAGATACAAGAGAGGGGGTTACTAGTGAGAGTGACGATTGGATAGGAGCAGAGAGCATTGTGGAGCTCTCAGAGGCGTTGAAGGGAGCTCGATGCGATTGGGGTGATATTAGAGTTTATAAGAGTGTTGGCTACTCATTATTAGATCTAGCTATAGCAGTACACCTCTACGAGAGATCTAGGAGCTTGCTAGGAGCTCCCTCATAGTTTTAAACATGTAACCATGGGATCTAAGATGGTCTATGAGAGCACTAAGGTTACCTAGAACCCTCCCTCCAACCCCAACGGTTAGATCCGGCCTGGAACCGCATTTTAAATCTACAACCTCCCATGGATGTAGTAGTATGACGTAGTCTAGCCCGGGCTTGAACAGGGTTTTGAGAATCCTCCAGGGGAGTCTTAGAACACTACTAGGATAGCTTGCAGGTACCCTTAGGATACCATACTCTATGAGGGGGGCTATTTTGAAGGGCGGCTTATACCATGAGATGCTCGAATCAACCTTTACACCTTGAAGTCTAAGAGCTGGTATGAGGCTTGGAGGTAGCTTCAGGTTGGGAGCTCTAAAGCTAACAACGTCATAGTAGTCCCTTAGAAGCTTCAAGCTCAACCCTATATTGTGGGTAGCTTCCCTTAACGGTAGTCTATCAAGCCTTTTATGATCAAACCCGTGGCTTCCAATCTCATGACCTGGATCTAGGATAGCTTTAATAGCTCTGGGTTTTCTAACAGCTAGTAAGCCTAAGGTGAAGAATGTGGCTTTAACACCCTTCTCATCCAGCACCTCCAGTATAGCTGAGAGGCCCTCATCAACCCCCCTCCATCCGCTCATGTAGGGGGGAGCGTCCATCTCGACATCGAAGGTTACTATAGCCCACGGAGTCTCCCTGCCGGGGTTGAGGTTGTAGCTTGGTATGCGATCTCTAGCCCAACCCTCTCTCATCACGCATCCTCTCTACTAACCTGTAGAGTTGCAGATACCTACCTACTACTATGTTGCAGTCGAACATCCTAGCTCTAAGCTCAGCGTTAAGACCTAGGTTTTTGGAGAGCTCCCTGTCTAATGCAAGGTTTACCGTTAACCTAGCAAGATCATCGTCTCCACTGGCTAGGAGACCTGTGACTCCGTCAACTACAACCTCCGGTATCCCACCACTCCTAAAAGCTACTACCGGGACCCTGGATGCCATGGCCTCCAGGGCTGAGATGCCGAAAGCCTCTACTCTACTTGGGAGCACGAATATATCTGTGGACCATAGAAGTTTCTTAACATCATTTCTACGGAGGGCTCCTAGGAATACTATGTTCCTTAAACCCCTAGCTTTAACCCTAGACTCAAGAGGCTTCCTAAGAGGCCCGTCTCCTGCAATGTACAGCTTGGCTTTAGGGGCCTCCCTAGCTAGAGCTTCTGCTATCTTAACCAGCACCAGTGGGTTCTTCCTATGAGCTAGCCTTATAACAGATGATACCACAGGATCTCCTTCAAGATCCATGGCTTCACCCTCCCTCCTAACCCATTCATCTGCTAGAAGGCAGTTGTAGGTAACAGTAACCCTACTAACCTTAAGCCTCCTCATAACATCCTCAGCTACAGCCTTGCTAACAGCTGTTACCATATCAACCCTTCTAAGGGCGAGCTCCAACCCTTTAACAACATACTGAGGCGTATCCCTACCTATGAAGGAGTGTGCTGTTACCAAAGAGGGTGTTTTAACCACCTTAGACCCCATTAAAGCCCCTGCTATTGATAGGGTTGAGAAAGTCCCGTGGCCGTGGATTACATCGGGGTCTAGGCTCTTAACCAGCTTGTATAGAGCAACACCGGTGGAAGGGCTAAGGGTTACACCGTTATAGTTAAACCTCCTAGACTTCAACCTAACGGTCACATACCCTAGGCCGTCCTCGTAGACATAGGTGCTATGAGCGGTCTTAGAGGATGTAACAATGTAAACCTCATGAGACCTCGACATAACCTTAGCTAGATCGCATAGGACACTCTCAATACCACCAATCTTCGGTTTAAAACTATCAGTTACCATTACCACCCTCAACGGAGACACCTCTAATAGATGCTCTTAGAACGCTAATACCACCCCTATGGAGTACTAGGAGGGCTCCAGCAACTGTGGGTATAAGTGTTGATACAAACCTTTCACCTAAAACAATCAGGGTGGCATCACCTAGCGGAACTCCCAGTAGTCTTAGGTAACCTATAAAACCGCCCTCAAGGACGCCCACGCCTGCAGGTGTAGGGGAGAACCTCGATGCTACGTGGATAACAGTTAAGCCTAGAGCGGCGGTGAACGCTAAGCTTACATTAAAAGCTGAGGCTACGAGGAGTATTCTGGTAGTATCTAGAACCCATATTGTTAGGGAGAGTAGTAGAACAAGAGCTAGGCGAGAGGGGCTTGAGGCCAGGTCCCTGACAGCTTTAAACATACCTGATGCGTAGCTCTTCAAACTAGGTATAACAGCTAGACTTAGAAGGGAGAGTTTAAACAGGGAGCCTGTGGATAGGCTAAGGTAGAGTAGTGCTACTGGGAGCTCCGAAGCCCTCTCAGCAAGAGCCCCTACGAGCAGCCTAGCAGACTCAACTCTAAGCCTTAAACTAGCCCACCCTATCCTAGCAAGCTCTCCTGTAACATTGTAGAATGTGAGTAGGTTATTAACAAATATACCTACGAGGAGGGACTCGGATGCACCAACAATGTTGAAAGTGCTGTAGGAGAGCCTTGAGGCTGTAAGCCATCTAAAGGCTGAGACTAGGAGGGATAAAATGTAGACTAGAATAGCTAGAGCTAAGAACGAGGCATTAGACCTCTCCACCACCAAGCTAGCGTAACCTGAGATAGACTCAACTAAACCTATCATCGTTAAGCCCTCAGGTTAAATAGGTAAACACTCAAAAATTATAGAGGTAGTTAGGGCTATAAAAGCTTTTATTATGGGGCCGGCCTCCTCCTAATTAGTAGGAGTACAACTACAACCACCAACACCAAGGCTAACACAGCTACCAGCATCCAAGCACTAGCCCAACCAGCCTCCTCTGGGGCTTTCGTCTCAATCATAGGCGTTGTTAACGGTGTCTCCGGAGGTGTCGTGGGTTTCTCAGCAGCCTCAGTTTTAGTTTCCACTGTAGGTTGTGTTTGTGTCGGTGTTGGAGTCCCCACTCCAGGTGTTTCAGTTAGAGGTGGTGCTACCTGGAATGTTAGCCTCTCCTCTCTAATGTTACCTCTAAGATCTATAGCTCGTACTAGGACATCGTAGCTACCAGGCTCCGCTACCCTCATTATGATCCTGAACTGAGTGGGATCCATGGTCCTCTGAGCTTCCACAAAACCTCTAGGAGCTCCGTTAACCATTACGATTGCCACTACGCGTTCCAAACCCCATCCTATGTCTGTTGCCTCAACGTTTATAACGAGGGTTCTATTTAATGCAGGCTCTCTAGGGCTCATGGACATTATCCTTAGACGTGGGGGTTCCACGTCATCATATGAAGCTACAGTAATCCTACCATAGCCCGTTATGTTAGCGTATACTTTGAACAAGTAGTATAACCCTACATCGTAGCTTTTAACCCCATGGATCCTCCCCTGATCACCATAGATCTTATAAGATTCTAGGGGCGAGGTCTTGTTGAGGTAGAATACTAGGGTGACATTACCTACATTAAACTCTTTGAAACCAGTCGTGTTGAAGAACCATGATACTGCGGTGTTGCTTGGATCAGCGACCTCGAAGACTAGGAATCTCTCAGTGTTCATACTACCACTTGTAGGCGTATACTCCCTAGCCATGGGGGTTAAAACCTTCACCTCACCCCTCGATATCTCTACAACCTTCATACCCCAGTAGTAGCCTTCCGGGTAGCCGTGGTTCGCAGTGGTTGTTGTTATAAAGTACACCTTGGACCCATCTGATCTCACATAGATAGCATCAGCATCTCTGTGGACGTGCCCGGCTAGGATTGCAACAACATTCTTATACCTTTCCACGATCCCAAGTAGTCTTACAGCCTGCTCCCAGCCTGCATCACGCCAACTACTGTAGATACTCCTTCTTAGATCCTCAGGCTTCCCCCTATACTCACCAGCGTTTGTGAACAAGGGGTGGTGCATTAGAATGACCACCGTTTTATCAGTATTCCTAGCTATAACATCCTCAAGGTAGTCCAGCTGCCACATCTCAGGGTAGCCATCCATCCTAGTATCAATACCTACGAATAGGAAGTCTCCGTAAGCGAAACTCCAAACCCTAAGTGGTACAACATACCTACCGTAGAACCTCTCCACTAGCAATCTAGTGCTATCAACCTGAGCCCAGTCATGGTTGCCCGTAACGGCTAGCTGAGGTGCCTGAACTTGACTCACAATCCTAAAGAAATCCCTATAGGATCTAATATCCGTACCAACATCTATCAAATCCCCTGTGTAGACAACGAGGTTAACGCCAAATCTCTCAACCAGGGTGTTGAGCAATGCTACGTAGCGGGTGTGCTTGAAGTTATTAGGGTAACCTCCCTGTTCAGCTCCGAAGTGTATATCAGTTAGCTGTGCAACTCTAATGAAGCTTCGAGGCCCTCCACCACTATCAACTATAACGCTATTAGGCATCCACAGTAGACCCTTATCGCTTTCAATAACTATAGTGTAGAGACCGTTACGTACATCTAAGGGAGCTCTAAACGATAGCTTAACAACTTCAAAGGAGTATGCAGGGTCAACCCTAATAGTATCCCCCTTAAACCCCTCGAAGGCTAGCTTATAACGCCCGTTAACACCATACAAGTAGGCATCTCTAACATCAACAGAACTAACACCTCTAACACTAACCTCTAAGACATCACCAGGCTTAACAACAGCTGGTAGGAGGTATGAGGGGAGGACTATGTAAGGCTCTCCTAGAGTAGCCACACCGGGGCTGTAAGCTATGACACTATAAGAGGTAAGTATGGCTAGGAGGAGTACTATAGAGGCCACGGTAAGCCTTGAAAGAATCACGCCACCCACACCTCTAACACCACACACCCGCTATAACATAGCTTAGGCTATTAACTGTTTCCTACATAGATCTAAATACCTCTAATTGACTGCTGTAAAACAATGTAGTGGTATGAGCTCCTAGAACTTGCTTTTAAACTTCCACGGTTTCAAGGGATTTGTATATCTTCACATCTTCAGGGCTTATGTATATCCTTAGCTTCTCCCCCTCGTTTATAGTGGTTTTGTTTTTAAGGTATATTGCTATGATTTCACCATTATCTAGGAGGAGCCTTGCTTGGATGGCGAACCCTATTAGGCTTGCTCTGACGACCTTCCCCTCTACTACATTAGGAGATGTCCTATCCTCTTCTAGAAGCTCTGCATCCTCGTTTCTTATGACTACTTTAACTCTATCACCTTCTCCTAAGCTCTCCCTAGATGTACCGTATACTCTTAAGCCGTTAATATCCACTATGTACAGGCCGTTAGCCTCCCTCCCCACGACAACCCCTTCTAGTACATTACTCCTCCCCATGAACGTTGCTATGAATACGTTAGCTGGGTTGCTGTAGACCTCCCACGGTGTCCCTATCTGTACTATACGCCCTCTATCCATCACAGCTATCCTATCGCTAATACTCATAGCCTCCTCCTGGTCGTGTGTAACATATATCGTTGTTATCCTAAGCTTCCTCTGCAACAATACTATCTCCTCTCTAACCCTAATCCTAAGCCTTGCATCTAGGTTGCTTAGAGGCTCGTCGAAGAGAAGCACCTTGGGCTCAACAACTATAGCTCTAGCTAGGGCCACCCTCTGCTGCTGTCCACCGCTAAGCTGTAGAGGGTACCTGTTCTCCAAGCCCTTTAAGCCTAGGAGCTCCAAAGCCCAGCTAACCCTCTTCCTAATCTCCTCTCTACTGTAACCTCTAACCTTAAGCCCATAGGCTATGTTATCGAAGACGGTCATGTGGGGCCATAGGGCGTAGTTCTGGAACACCATAGCTGTATTCCTCTCATATGGCTTCTTGAACGTCACATCTACACCGTCAATGTAAACCCTGCCCTCCTCCGGTATCTCAAACCCTGCTATAACCCTAAGTGTTGTAGTCTTACCACAACCACTAGGCCCTAGTAACGTGAATATCTCCCCGGGTTTAACGGTGAACGACACTCTATCCAGGGCTTTGAACCTCCCAAAGTACTTGCTAACACCCTCTAATCTAACCTCAGCCAACCTCAAACCCCCAGGAATGCATATCTAAACCTAAGTATATAGTTTGATATGGTTATAGCTATTACCTGGAGCACCATAATTAGAGTTACTATGGCTGCAGCTAGGTGTATGAAAGCTCCACCACCATAACCAGCTGTTACATACTCGTATATAACATATGTTATTGGAGCTTGGGTTGGGTTTAGAGCCCCCAAGACTATACTAGTGCTAACCTCTGTCATGCAGTAGACGAAACTCACTATAGCCCCCGCCATGACGTTTAACCCTATTAACGGTAACACTATGGTGAAGAGAACCCTAGACCTGCTAGCCCCCATGTTCATGCCCGCCTCCTCCAACGCTTGGTGGACCTGTTGCAACCCAGCATATACGGCTCTAGTGGTGAAGGGGCCCTTCCTCACAGAATAAGCTAAGGCTATTAGGACAGCAGGGTTACTAAACGGGTCTAAAAAGCTGCCCTTGAAAGGCCCTATACTGTATAGTATGACTAAACCTAAAGCTATGGAGAGCCCAGGTATTGCTAGAGGGCTTGTTGCAAGCAAATCCAGAACCCCCACACCGATAACCCTAACTCTGCTAACAACATAGGCGATAGTGGTGCTTATAACAACTATCAACGTTATAGCTATGGTGGAGTATATAACACTATTCCTTAAACCACTAATAACATTAGGGTCTCTTAGGAGCTCCCTGAAATGATCCAATGTAAAATCTGATGGTAGAACCCCAAGCCATGATCCGGAGAACGCGTACACTAAAACCCCAAGTTGAGGTAGCATGCTGAAGACCACGAGGGGGAACACAGCTAGGTATATCACAATGTACATTGGGAGCCCAGGTCTCGTAACCCTAGGCTTCCACCTACCACCCCTAACGATCATAGCATACTGTCTTAAGCTAACATATTGTTTGACAGCTATGAACCAGAGTAGGGCGGATACGAGTAGTAGGCCTGCTAGTATAACGACCTCAACACTTAAAGCCTCTATATCCCTTGAACCCACGATAGCTCTAACAATCTCCCTCGATACAACCCTATCAACCTTAAAAGCTATGGGGGCGGCTAGATCCTCCATTGAGAATATGAATACGAGCCCCGCACCTGCAGCAACCCCCGGTAGGCTTAGGGGTAGCGTTACGCTCCTAAACAACCTAAACCCCCTAGCCCCCATGTTCTCAGCCTGCTCTTCGAGGCTCGGATCTACTTGTAGGAGTGCAGCTAAGGTGTTAAGGTATACTATAGGCCAGAACATCATAGTCTGAGCTAGGATAACACCGGCTATGTAGGTTATCTCCAAAGCGTAGCCTAAGTTAAACCATATCATAGCATTATACAGGATCCCATTATCACCGAATATCTTGTATGCTACGAAAGCGTTAACAAAAGGCGTGTATAGTAGGGGTACGAGTGATAGGATCCTCAGTAAAGCCCTACCGGGGAACTCATACCTAGCGGATACATAGGCAACTAGAACTCCTATGAGAGTTGCTAGGACTGTCACACTAAATGCTATGATAAGCGTGTTGGGTATAATGCCCATATCCTTGAACCTGAGTATTACAAGTTTATGATCGCCCCTATCAACGCTTATAACCCACTCACCTAGAGGAGGCCAGGCCACATAGGGGTATTCAAGAAGCCCCCTCACAACATCCATTGAGATCCCCGTAGCAGGCTTTGCTAGCAACGATGCCAGGGGTATCACCAGTATTGCGGAGAAGATTGTTAGAGAGAGTAGTAGGAGTAAGGTGAGAGGTGTATCTAGCTGGAATACCAGAGCACCTGTAATCCTACGGATAGACGGTGGAACCAACGTAGACTACCTTATCCTCTGGAGCTCTGAGAGTATATCATTATACCTCTTAGACGCAGCATCCCTCCAAGCTCTTATGAAAGCATCCTCCCTAGTGGGATCTTTCAATATTATCTCCGTCACCCTCCTTGCATCCTCCTCGGTGAACGTTACAGTAGCCCCTGTCATGGGGTCTTTGTATGCTAGAGGTCTCCCCATCCTCTCCATGTACTCTCTAAGCCTATCCTCCCCTATTCTACCGTCAAAGTATAGTTTTAGTAGTGTTCTCCAAACCTCCTTTAGGAGGCTGTCCATATCCACTAGGGTTGCCTTAAAGTATATCTGCATAGCCCTCTCTATCGCTAAAGCCCTATCATCATTGAATTCTATACCCCTAGCTCCAATAAGGCTCTCATAAGCCCTCCTGAGATCAGGTCTAGAAGCCCCCTCAGGTGTCTCGAAGACACTGGGGTTTGCCGGTAGCCTGTTTATATCCTCTCTCAACCATATCTTCTGGCCTTCCGTTAAAACCCAGGCTATGAATGCAAGTGCAGCCTCGGGATTCCTACTAGTCTTGAGCAGGGCTATCGGGTCACCGTTAACAATGGTCTCACCTGCTGGAGCCACATACTCTGTTGAGGGGTTGGCTTTCATAGCTGTGTAGCCGTAGAAGTCTATAGTTATAGCTACGGCAACCCTACCTAGTATAACATTATCCCTAGCCTCGGCACTCCCACCCTCTATCAAGGAGTTTGCAGCCATTAAGGTGAGGGTAACCCACCCCCTATCCCACCCGTAGGCTTGAAGAATTATCTCGTACATCCTAGTATGGCTTGTAGACCTAAGAGGATCAGCTATAGACACCATAGGCTTAAACTCTGTTACAAGAGGTCTACCTAGGATAGGTGATGCTAGGTCAGCCCAGCTCCTAGGAATAGGGAGATTGTACCTCCTAAGAATATCATGGTTAACAGTGAAACCGAAACTCGATACAGCAGCTGCAACCCAGTACACCCTCCCATCAGGCCCAACCCTCTTCATGGAAGCCCCTGCAAACACATCTGGGATCTGCCTTAAAGCCATATCAACTATAGAGCCTTCTAGAGGCGCTAGGAAGCCTTCAAGGTATAACGTGTCGAAGAGTGTGGGGCCACCGCCCCAAGCTACATCAAAATCACCTCTCCTCTTAATAGCTGATACCCAGACAACCGGGTCTTGAAGGTAGAATTTAACATCTACAATATTATACCTTCTAGCAAACTCTGATTTGAGAAAAGCCTCCTTAGCGGCAACCTGTATCTCGCCCGGATGCCTTGTGATAATATTGAGAACTACAGGTTGCCCCGGAGGTGTACGAGTCTCCATTGGAGTTGTCTGAGCTGGCGTTGTGGTAGTAACTTCCGATGGTGTTGTTTCAACAGGAGTCCAAGTGGGGGTCTGGGTTTTAGGTTGTGTTACCGTTGGAGCCTCCCCGCCTCTCATGAATAGCATGTAGGTCGCTAGGACTAGGAGTACGAGAGCTATGGCTACACCTACAACTAGGGGTCTAGAGGTGCTATACCCCACCTCCCCTCACCATTCATAATTATGCCTAGCAGGCTTATTTTAAATGTATTCCCTCCATACATCAATATAGGTCTATAGAGACTATGCAATTAACATTTAATAACCCCCCTACGTGTAATCCCTCTAATCGAAGGAGGTGGTGTGGTTGAAGGCGAAGTTTCTAGGGCTGGCTCTCGTAACCCTGCTGGTGGCTGTTCTAGCTTTGAGCTCCATCCCAAGCTATAGCGGTATTACAGTTGTAGCCTTCGACCTAAGCCATAGACAAGCTCCTAAAGGGCTTGAGGTTCTAGTTGAGATAGCGAGACCGTACTACAAGGTTCTAATAGTATCAGAGCAGGCGGATCTCGAAAGGGTCCCTCCAGACGTGTTGAAAGCTTTTAACGAGGTTAGAGTAGGTGGTCTCACAGCCCTCAACCTTAGGGATGTAGATGTGCTGATCATAGGGCAGCCTGAGGCTTTGATTAAAAGTGAGGAGGTTGAAGCTGTGAAAGCATGGTTCTCCAAGCCTAACAGGGCCTTGTGGATTGCAGCGGATAGCGATTACCCAGCTCAGGGTAGTGAGAAGGCTCAGCAGTCTATGAACGCTGTGTTAGAGGCTATAGGTAGTGTTATAAGGATAGATTATATAAGTGTTGAGGACTACAAGGAGAACGCTGGAGGAGCAGCGTACAGGGTTACAGGCATAGTTGATCCAAGCCCTGAGGTAGCATTTCTAAAGAACAACCTCAAGAACAACAAGGTTCTATTCCACGGGCCCGGAGGGCTATTCGTACTAGTACAGGGGAAGCCAGTAAACCCAGTTAAACAGCCGGAGCTCAAACCAAAGAACGTCTACGTAGTGGTGAGAACAAGCGAGAACTCCAAAGCAGTAGAGAACCAGCCGCCAGAGAAGGGAGGGCTAGGCCCAATGTTCTACGACCCGTTAAACGACAAGGTTAACACAGGCCCATTCCCACTAATGCTAATAGAGGCATTCCCAGACAACAGAGTAGTAATAGCGTCGAGCGAGACAATGTACGGAGGCTACACGCCAATGACCGTAACAGAGTACTACAATGTACCCTTAGACGGCCCACAGTTCATAACAAACCTAATAACATACATGATATCACTAGTAGGCCAACCCATAAAGGTGACTGAAACCAAAGTAGTAACAGAAACCAAGACAGAGGTGAAAACAGAGACTAGAACAGCAACAATAACAGAGGAGAAGACGTCAACAGTACAAGTAGGAGTAAGCACACCAATAACAGCACTCATAGCAGTAATAGCATTCCTCGTAGGAGCAGTAGCGGTATTCATACTAAGAAGGTAACCTCTAGCTTACTAGGAGGAAGTTCTCCCACTACTTTCTTTCACTCTCAAAAACTCCCTTCCCTCCATCACTAGTACAGTAGACTTCCAACCTCCTGAGCAATAGCATTTAAAACCCTGCCTGTAATTAGTAGCAGGCTTTTGGAGGAGTTCAAGGTGAGCAAAGAGGAGGGATTCAAGGATATCGGTAGTTTGATAGGAGAGCTTATAGAGGAGAACTTCTCTGATTCACTTGTAATAATCGCTATATCCAAGTTACTAGGTGAAACTAAAGCGTCTGAAATGTTAGAGCATGTGAAGCCTCTAATTGAAACTGATGCTGGAAGAGCTGTTAGGGAAATGAGGGATAGAAGGGCTTGATTCTAATACACCTACACTCTAGATTACTTAGGTACATGGGGGGTTGGCTAAGTAACGGTGATTATAGGGGTTCTGAGTATTCATAAGATTACTTATGTTAAGAGTTTGGAAAACCTGTTATGGTTAAAACATTTGATTAGCTGTTTGCCTTTAGCTGAAAAGCGTAGCTATGTTGACCTTAATATGTTATTTTAAAGCCTAGGCTCTCCTACTCTCCATCATATGAGGTGTTTCTATTGGGGGTTTCGAGGAGAGCTTTGGGTCTCAAGCCTAGCCCTACTTTGTGGCTTTATAGGCTAGTTGGTGTCCTCAAGTCTAGGGGTTTGGATTACTACTCTCTCCACGTTGGCCAGCCTGGTTTCACTCCACCTAGGGATCTTATGGTTAGGTTTTTGGAGGTCGTCTCTAGTAGGATATCAGATCTTAGCTTGTACTCTTACACATCACCTTGGGGTTTGCTTGAGCTCCGTGAGGCTATAGCCTTGGATCTCGCTCAGCATGGTAGGGTTAGGGCTGATCCTGTGGGTGAGGTTGTTGTTACTAGTGGTGGTATTGAGGGTCTTCTCTCAACACTAGCATCAATCCTCGACCCTGGGGATCCTGTGGGTTTCATTGTTCCAGCTTACTTCCACTTCTACTCCATAGCTAGGCTTCTAGGCTTGAGGGTTGTGGAGCTCCCAGTGTACCCTGATCTGGAGCTCCCGGCTGATCCCATCGCCGGCCTATTCTCTAGGGTTAAAGCTGTTGTTATAGCTAACCCTGATAACCCGACGGGGAGGGTTCTCGATGAGGGGGTGGCTAGGCTCATAGCTGATCTAGCTTGCGATAGGGGGGTTTACGTTGTACACGATATAGCTTACTACACCCTACGCTACGAGGCTGGGATGGCTTGGCCTGAGAACTACTGTCGAGACTACATTGTAACTGTTGGGACGTACAGTAAAGATCCCGGTGTTCCAGGCTGGAGGGTTGGTTTTGTTGTAGCTCCAGCTGATGTAGCTGAAGCTGTAGTCCATGTGAGGGAGGCTTCTAGCTACAATACACCTGTACCATCACAACTCCTAATCCTAGAGTATCTTAGGGGAGGGTATAGGGCTAGGTTCCTCCCGCACGTGATAGGGGAGTATGTGAGGAGGAGGGATGCGCTCATCGAAGCTATAGAGGAGGAGCTCCCGAAAGCGACATACTACAAGCCTAAAGCTGGTATATTCGTGTACGTGGATCTCGGTGACTATATTAAAATAACGTCTGATAAGCTCGTGGAAATTCTAGCATTAGAGGATAGAGTTCTAGCAGTACCGGGAACCCTCTTCGGTCCCGAAGGTGAGAGCTGGTTGAGACTCAGCTTTGCCGTAGAGAGCTCTGAGAGGCTTAGAGAGGCTGTTAAAATCATAGCCCATAGGGTTGTTGAAGGTGGAGTTTAACATCTAGGCTCTAACACCACGAGCTAGGATCATGGTTTTCCTTAAACCTAGCTCTGAGGTTAGCGCTGTTACTAATAGCATTGCTATGATCGAGGTTATAGTTGATGTTAGTAGTGTTGCCACCAGCAAGGCTGACATTACATGTATTGATAGTGGGTTGTATGTTAGAGCTCCTAGCACTACTGGTGTTACAGGTGCTGGGTGGTTTGCTGTAACCCCGTGGGCTCCAGCTAGCACTATTGATACGCTAAACTCCGTGGAGACGTGTATTGCTGTGAGGAGAGCTCCTACCATCATAGGGTTTAATGTTAGGGGTAGTATTATAGTTCTAATTGTTCCAACCACCTTAGCTCCAAGGTTTAACGCTTGCTCCTCAAAGCTTAGGGGGATTTTCTGTAGTGAGGCAGCTAAAGGTCTTGAGGCGTAGGTTAACCTTCTGGATGCATATGCTAAGACTAGGTATAATGGGGGGTTAACCATGGGATCTAGTATTGGGATTTGCTTGAAAGTATTGTGGAAGAGGTAGAAGTACCCTATGCCAACAGCTATACCGGGGATAACAATAGGTATTACTGTTGAGATCTCAACGAGAGGTGATAGCCTACTCTTAGTTCTTAGGCTTGAATAAGATGCTATGTAAGCTACAGTAACCGCTAGCATTACAGCTACGACAGTGTAGGTTACAGTATTGATTAGAGCTCTAGCATAGTACGGGTTTAAGACGACCTTGACGTAGTTACCAATGGTTACACCGGTGGGGGTGGAGGATCCAAACCACCCCTCTGTTATAGAGTAGCCTAGAACAAGCATTGTCGGTAGGGTAGCCAGGGCCATGAGAAGTAGAGTTGTAATAGCTAGGGGTACTCTAAGTAAGCCTAAATCCAGGATTATCCTTGCAGGTGAGGCTACAGGGTAGGAGTACGACTTTAGATACCTCCACGTTGATGTGAAGACTGCCACGGCTATTATTGTTAGGAGTGCTATGTAGGTTAAAGCTCTAACACTAATAGTGTAGCCTAGCTCTGATACGAAGTCATAGTATGCTATATAAGACATGGTGTTCCTCGCAGAGTTATACCTACTGAAGGCTATCGGGCCTGATAGGTCTTCGGCTGATAGGATGAAGATTAGTGAGATTGACACGAGGATTGCCGGCCTAGCTAGGGGTACTAGTATCTTCGATGTAACACCTAAACCCCTATCCCCTAGGCTGTAAGCTGCCTCGATAACACTCCTATCAATCAACTCCATGTAGGATAGTATTATGAGGTATGCTATGGGGTAGAAGCTTAGAATCTGGTATACAGCTACACCGGCTATACCCTCAAGGGCAATCCTAACGCCTAGAAGCGGCCCGATTACCATGTTTAGTAGGCCGAAATCCCTATGGAATAGGTGTATGATAGCATAAGCGGATATAAGAGGTGCTGGGAGCGAGGCTATAAGCGGTACTACATATCCTAGTAGGAGCCTGAGAGCCCCCCTGAAGCTAAGGCATGTAACTGCTGTTACCAAGGCTAAGCATGTAGAGGTGATAGACACTGTGGATGCGAGGATCAGAGTGTTAGCTATGGGTCCGAAATCGTAGCCTGTTAGAGCTAAGAGAGTGGAGCTCCCCATATTATAGACTCTGTAGAGCTCCCCATCAGGTGGTAGCTTCACGTAGACATAAGATAAGCCATCGCCTAGACTCGTTATAAGAGATGCTAGTATGTAAGCCACGGGGATTACGAGGAGTATTGTGGTGAAAGCGATGGGGATTAACGCTAGCGTCGAACTAGACACTCTAACCTCTAGCCTCCAGCTCCCTAAGGATGACCTTATATCTCTCAAGGGCGGCCTTCTTAACAGCACTTATGAATTCAGATCTAAAGCCGGCATCTTCAGCCACCCTCTTGTTAATCTCCACAGCGTAGTCCTTTGTTAACTTCACAGTTCTACCCTCCAATGTTATGGTTAGCGGTGAGCCTAGCTTTATAGCTATCGATCTAAGCTCATCCCCTCTAATAACACCTTTGTTATACAACTCCACAGCCTTAACCCAAACCTTCTTAAGAAGGGTGTTAGCATCAGGATCCCCTATGGCAGATTCAAAGTAGTATATTGCAGCCCTCTCCCACATAGCAGCATCCTCCGGGTCGTAGTTGAATATGTTACCTTTAACCTTCTCGTAGACCTCCTCAAGCCTTGTACCCTCAGGTTTAACGTATGGTAGGTAGTAGAAGAGCTCTGCTAACGCCCTCTGACCCTCAGGGCTTAGAAGCCATTTTATGAAAGCTAGTGCAGCTCTCTCATTAGGCGTGTTCTTAGCTAAAGCTACAGGGCTTACATCCGGTAGAACCTCCCCTCTCGCAGCCACAAACCTAGCTTTACCACCACTAGCCTCCTCAGCTCTAACCCCGTAGACTAGGACTGTAGGGGCTAGGCCTGAGACTCCCAGAGCAACATCATCTCTAGCTTTCTCGGAGCTCTCAACAATGTATGAGAGCGCCCCTATAACAGTTAGTAGAGCCCACCCCTCATCCCAACCATACTTTTGTAATATCAACTGTACTGTTCTAGCAGCAGTCGTACTCTTACTAGGCTTAGGGAATGACGCGAAGCTCTCCCCAACTAGGAGGGGTTTCGAGTACACAGGGTTTAACAGATCACCCCAAGACGTAGGCTCTGGGAGGTTGTATTTAGATAGAAACTCTGTGTTAACAGTATAGCTGAAGATAGTCCTAGAGACAGCTATGAAGCATACAGACCCATCAGCCCCCCTATAAACCTGAGCACCTATACTCTCAGCAACCCCGAGAACCTCAGGGTCCCTTATAGGCTTTAGGTAACCCTTATCATATAGATCCTTGTAAACAGCATAACCGCCAATTAGGAACACATCAGCCCTACCCTCACTAGCGTAGATAGGCCACTTAGAAACATCCTCCTTAAGAAACACAATATCAACAACACCATACTCCCTAGCAATACCACTCGCTAGAAACCTAGACCTAAGAGCCTCGCCCTCCTCAGGAGCAAGCCTAGTAACAACAGTCAACTTAACAGGAGCAAGAGTAGGGGACTCTGTAACGGTAGGAGCCCCGGTAACCTTCTCCCGCTCGCCAGGAGCCTGTAGCAACCTGAAACCTACAAGTAAACCTGCTAGTACAATCACGAGAACCACAATACCAGCCAATACCCTAAGACTAGCCACCCTCCACACCCTACAGAAACTGATAGTTGGATAGCTTAAAATCACAAGGATAACCAGGTTATAGCCTACGAGGCTAGAGACTCTTAGAACTAAGGTTACTAGATGCGACTAGCGTAGAGCACGATCTACCTTTAACCTAAGGTAACCCCCTTAAGCCATGTAGCTTCACCGGATTTCCATGGATGAGCGAGCCTCTACGCGGAGCTCTTCAACTAGCATAATGGTAGTAGGGGTTGCTTTAGCTTATTAGCTGGATTCCAACTTTCATTAACCCCCCGGTTAACGGCGGTTGCCAGTGCTATTATTTTAACCACGGGTTCTAGGAACTTTGATGTGGGGAGCTCAGTGAAGGCTATGGTTTTAAGGGAGTGTGCTGAGATTAAAGTTGAGGGTGAGCCTAGGAGGTATCCTAGCCTGCCTTTGAAGGATGATCCTTTGGAGTTAATGGATTTGGATGTGCCCGAGCCTGGTTTCGGTGAGGTTTTGATCAGGGTCTCTGCTTGTGGTGTTTGCCAGACTGATGTTGATATCGTTGAGGGTAGGAGGGTTTGCAAACTCCCCGTTATACTAGGGCATCAGGCTGTTGGGGTTGTCGCTAGGGTTGGTGGTGGTGTGTCTAGGGTAGGGGTTGGTGATAGGGTTGGTGTTGCTTGGATTGGGTGGAGTTGCGGCTCCTGCAACTACTGTGTTAGGGGTGAGGAGAACCTATGCGGTTCCTTTAAGGCTACTGGTTGTGATTTCAACGGCTGCTATGCTGAGTACATGGTGGCTGGAGAGGCTTACGTCTACAGGTTACCCGGGGTCTACGATGATTTCGAGGCGGCACCACTACTATGCGCTGGGGCCATAGGCTATAGGGCTTTAAGGCTACTAGGTATGAAGGATGGGCTGACACTAGGGCTCTTCGGCTTCGGAGCATCAGCACACCAGATAATACAGGTTGCTAGGAAGCTCTACCCATCATCTAGGATACTAGTGTTCACTAGGAGCAGGGAGCACGCTACCCTTGCTGAGAGCCTTGGAGCGGACTGGGCTGGACCTCCAACAGCTGAGCCTCCTGAGAAGCTTGATAGGGCCGTAGACTTCACGCCCGTAGGAGAGGTGACAGCTAGAGCTCTCAGCCTATTAAAACCCGGGGGGAGGTTGGTGGTAAATGTTATAAGGAAGAGGGGCCCAATAGCGCTCGACTACGCAGAACACCTGTGGATGGAGAGGGAGGTTAAGAGTGTAGCTAACGTTACGAGAAGGGATGTAATAGAGTATCTTGAGGTAGCTGGGAGGGCCCGTGTAAGGGTTACAGTTAACGTTTACAAGCTTGAGGATGCTAATGAGGCTTTAAAGAGGGTTAAGGTTGGGGGTGTTACGGGAGCCGTAGTCCTTAGACCTTGAAGGTTACCTTATACCAAGTGCTGGGTATATCTCCTCATCTATCTTCCTCCTAGCTCTTCTATACATCTCCTCGTAGAGGTTCCTACCCTTAGAGTCTATCACTACTGTTAGTGGTCCTAGGTTTTCAACCTCTAATACCCACATTGCATCTGGTACTCCTAGGTCTAGCCAGTGCACATCTACAACCCTCTTAACCTGCTCCGCCTGCAGTGCTGCTGCCCCCCCAGGATATACTGTGTATACCGCTCCAAACTTCTTGCACGCTTCAGCCGTCCTAGGCCCCATGCCTCCTTTGCCTATAACCATTCTCACTCCCATCTTCTCTATGACATCGTACTCGTAGACCTCCATCCTAGTGCTTGTTGTAGGCCCTATGACTACTACCTCCCATCTATCGCCCACCCTTCTAACCACGGGGCCTGCGTGGTATAGAGCTAGGCCTCTCATGTCTACCGGTAGCTTCTCACCTCTTGATAGGAGCTCCACAGCTCTCTTATGCCCTGTATCCCTCATTGTCACAACTATGCCTGTGAGGTAGACTATGTCACCTACGTTAAGCTCCCTAACAACATCCTCTGATAAGGGGGTTCTAAGCTTATACTCAGCCACCTCACACCACCTCCTTATTCAAATGGGGATGTGTTATGTATTCAATCCTACCATCAGCGTAGACCCTCATCGTAGCTCTACGTGCAGCCCAGCAGTTCATAACAACTGCTACGCTAAGAGTTGCAGGGTGTCTTGGAGCGTAGTCTACGTGGACATCCAATGCTGTAACCTTACCACCCATACCGTGAGCTCCGTAGCCGATACCGTTTATAGCCTGGAGTAGTGTCTCCTCAAGCTTAGCAACCTCCGGATCCTCATGTCTAACACCTACAGGTCTAAGAAGCCCTTTCGCAGCAAGCTTCATAGCTATAGATACGTTAGCTCCAATACCAACGCTAACTATGATAGGCGGGCACGGCTGGGGTCCAGCCTCGTATACAGCTTCTATAACGTACTTCATAACACCCTTAAGCCCCTCAGCTGGTACTAGGTTGCGAGCTCTAGCAACAATCTCACTCCCACCTCCCTTAAGTAAGACTGTTACCTCAGCGTAGTCAATGCCTTCAACGAGCTCCCAATCAATCCACGGCATGTACCTCCCAGTATTATCACCAGGATTCCTACCTGTAATAACATCTATGGTGTTAGGCCTTAGGGGGACCCTGCGGGTAGCCTCTACAGTAGCCTTCTTAAGTATTGATGGTAGAAGGCCTGTGTAAGGGAATCTATCGCCAACCCTAACATAGAACATTACAATCCCCGTATCCTGGCATACTGGGAGCCTCTTACTCCTAGCAATCTCAACATTATCAATCATAGCCTTAAGGAAACTCCTGGTAGTAGGGTTATCTTCAATATCGTAAGCTCTCCTAAGAGCCTTCTCAACATCCTCAGGAAGCCACACAGCTGCAGCCTCTATAAGTTTAACGGTAGCTTCTAAAAGCTTACCCTCAATATCTAGGCTCAAAGGGGACACCATTAATACTATACTAGTTTTAAATTTATAAATTTATATCTAAACATGTACATTCAATCTTTAAATCCAAGGCCACCTCTCCGTAGAGGCTAATGCTACAACAGCGTAGACACCTCCGAGGAGGGAGTCCAGCTCCTCCCTCCTAGCCCTTAGACTTACATCAAGCCTGAGGAGATCGCTTAAACTCTTCAAGCTAAAACCTCTAGCATCAATAATCCTCCTACTAGAAGCTAGCTCCACATACGCCTTCGAGACGGCTGCTATAACACTCTTCTCCTCAACAACTTTCTTCGAGAGCTCCAAGACGATATCTAGGTCCTTTAAATTCAACATAAACCCCGTATCGACATAGCTTAGGATCTCATATAGATGGCCTAGGGTTAGAGCTTCAAGGGATATCCTACTCCTCGTAACACCTTGGTTTCTAAGATGTGTTAAAGCATTAGACATACCAGTTGCCTCTAAGCTCTCCACTAGTTTAACACTATCCTCTGGGGAGCTCCTGTACAGAGTTGATGTTATAAGATGCCTAAGGGAGCCCCTCAAACTCCTACCCTGAGAGTCCGATAAGCCCTTGAGGGTTGAGAGGGTTATCGATGCTACTGTTAAACCTAGTATGGGCTTTAACCCTGTTAGCTGCATTGAACTTCTCAAAGCTGATGCCATTAAATCACCTAAGCTCATGTTATGAGCAGCTATTCTACCTTCAGCCAGCTCCCTCCCCCGAGTGTAAGCTTTATCTATGAATTCTACGAGTGTGAGAGCTTCTAATAGCCTAGCCTCAAACTCAGAGTCTAGGGATATCCTATTCACTGTACCTGGTTTAACCGGGGCTGATAGTGTTATAAACGTTAGGGCTTTAAGTGGGAGTGTTTCCTTTAACAACCGGCTAACCCTATTTTAAAACTGTGGTTAGGCTTTATTAAATGTGGTGTTCTACTTGCATAAGGTTAGGTTTAGGGTGGTAACTCAGACTCCTATGGAGTTACCTAGTGTTATAAAGGTTGTATCTGAGACTCTCAGAGCTTCAGGTTGTATCACCTTGGAGAGGCCTCCCTGGGTTTTAGCTAGTTGTGGTGATAGGGTTCTAGTTAAGGTTTACATCCAGATGTCTAGACCTGTAGGCGAGGTCCTAGGCTTCGAAGGGGTTTCCTTCGTTGAACTTGAGAGCCTCAGCTCACCTGATATGGTTAAAATGGCTAGCATCCTTATGGGGGCTTTTGAGAGAGCTAGGTTCGGGGTTGTAATGGAAGACTGATATTCACACGTAGTATTCATGGTATCCATAGTACTCAATCCTGGCTATCGCAAGCCTCCTCCTGTTAACGAGTATGGGTGCTAGTAGGAGGCCTGCTATGAAACCACCTATGTGGGCCCAGAATGCTACTCCAACGCTAACCTGAGCTCCAACAGTTACAATACCCATGAAAAGCTGGTATAGGAACCAGAAGCCTATGTAGATTGTAGCTGGGAGGTTTAGGATGACCGGGATCCACCCCCATAACGCTATAAACCTAACCCTCCCATGGGGGAATAAGAGGAGGTATGCTCCGAGAACGCCTGAGATAGCCCCTGAAGCCCCCACAGCTGGTATGTAGAGGGAGTCAGGGCTCCACATAACAGCTATGGCTATATGTGTTAAGGCCGCTAAAACCCCGGATGCTATGTAGAAGAGTATATACCTAGCCCTCCCCAATACAAACTCTATGTTATCACCGAATATGTAGAGGTAGAGCATGTTACCGAGGAGGTGCACTAAGCTCCCATGTAGGAACATTGATGTAATTAAAGTGTAAACCCTCTCACCCTTAACAACATAGGCTGGGATAACACCGAGTGAGAGCAAGACATCATAGTAGCTCCTAGCACCAGGGACTAAAAGCCAGGGGGCGAGCACGCCTACAATGAACAAGGTGGAATTCAAGGCTATCAATGTTAGGTTGACTAGAGGAGCCTCCCTAACAGCCAGCCTCTCATCGCCAATAGGGATACCCAAGGTAACTGGACACCACTAGAAACTCATATAAATAAGGCATTTAAACCCTCATACTATACAATATAAAGGTTACATTGAGGGGTGGATCTCGTGGCCGCTCTAACATCTAAAACCCTAGCCTTTATAGAGCTTACAAAACCTAGGCAGGCCGCTCTACTCATGCTTACCATGTACGGTGCTTACATTGCAACAGGAGCCCCCCTCGACCTGCTAATGCTCGCTAAGCTAGCGATACTAGGGTTCACTGCTATAGGTGGTGTGACAGCGTTGAACATGTACTTTGACTACGACCTAGACTCTATGATGAGAAGAACTAGTAGGAGACCCCTACCCTCTGGTAGGCTTAGCCTCGGGGAGAGCCTCTTCGGGGTTACCTTAATGCTAGTCCTAGCTGTGTTTGTAGCCTCCACGGTTAACGAGTACGTTCTATTCGCCATCCTAGCCGGTCTCTACTTCGACATAATAGGTTATACGGAGCTCACTAAGAGGTTTACAGCTCTCAACATAGTTGTTGGTAGCATAGCGGGGTCCATGCCAGCTCTGGGGGGTTGGGCTGCAGGTGCTGGGGCTATAACTTTACCTGGGATTCTCCTAGCTCTAGTGGTCTACGCATGGCAACCTCTACATGTATGGTTTCTAGCGTACTTCCTAGAGGAGGATTATAGGAGGGCTAACGTGCCGATGGCCCCCTTCAACTACAATGCTAGAGTGTTCTCAGCTCTAACCATAGCGCACCTTGCGATAATGGCTTTATCTGTATGGCTCTTCGCATACATCACATCGAGAGGCTATGTGGCAGCTTTGATATCAACGTTATTCATACTACTAGCATCCATAAGGGTAGCATACTTCGTGGGAAGCCCTTCGAAGGCTGAGGCTTTAAGGATATTCAAGTTCGCAACCCCAACGCTAGCCATAGTCTTCGTGCTAGTACCGTTAGAGGTTCTAGCCTCGGAGATACCATTACCATCATGGTGAAAGCTCTATGTACGGTTGTAGAGGTCATAGGGCTTTAGCCTGTATTGGGGTGGCTTTAGCAGGTTTAGGAGCTATGGTAACCCTCTTAGACCACAGCCACGCCCCTGTATTCCTAAGGCTATCTCTCATAACATTATCCCTCTCAACCCTAGCCCTCCTACTCGACTCTCTAGCTCTACTTTTAATCTATACAGCCCTCCTACTCCTATCACTAGCCTTAGTGGAGCTTCTAGGAGCACCCCTACCCCTAGTCATCATAGCACCCCTAATCCCAGTAACCCTCCGTGCACTCACCCCCCCAAGACCCGAGATCTTAATCTCAGGGCTTAGCGTTACACTAGCATCAACACTCCTCCTCGTAGAGGAGACTCTAATACTAGCACCCTACATAGTGCTACAGTCAACCCTAGCGGTTTTAATGTCTAGGAAGCTACATAGCATCACACTCCTAGCAGCCCTAGCGGCAATACCCTTCGGGCTGACACCAGCTATAATGGCATCCCTCCTAGCATCAATCCTAGTGGTATCAGCTGGGGGGCTCATATATAGGGTGGGGTGCCCGTTTAAGGTGGATTCAAAGGTTGTATTCTCAGGGAGCCTGGTGGCGAGTGTAGGGGTGGTAGCTTTAGCACTGTGGGGTTGGAGTAGCCTAACAGCAGGGCTATGGATACTAGGGTTCCTCCTAGTAACCTCAGGGGTTTTAGTCCCTATGAGAACCCCGTCTCCAAATGTAAGCTCATGAGATTAAATCTTAACCTTTACCGGAGAGTTTGCGCTCACTTATCAACTGTAAAACTCTTAGGCTATCAGATTTCCTCGGAATATCTATCCTAGAGCTATTGATAGCACTTGGAGCTCCATCATGGTGTATATTGTATAGGTAGAATGGTCTTCTAAGCCAGTTAGCCTCTAATAATGCTTTCACAGCCTCCACTACAGCCTCCTCCCTACTCCTAGCACTTCTAATCCTCGATAGCAAATCAATCCTCTCACCCCTCCAGTTTATACATGGGCTTAGCTTACCCGAGGAGTCTAGCCTTAGCCTGTTACAGCCGGAGCAGAATACGGGGTTTGAGTATGGTTTAACAATCTCAACCACAGCCCCATTTGGTAGCCTGTAAACAGGCCTGTTATGGAGGCTTCTAACCTCAACTACAGCCCCCATCTCCCTGAGCTTCTCCTCTACAAAGCTAAGGGAGAATCTATGGGTTTTAAGTAGCTTAGCCCCCATACCAACTGGTATTAACTCTATCAACTGTAGTGTTGCCCCAACACCTCTGGAGAACTCTATTAAATCGAAAACCTCGTCCTCGTTAACACCGCGTAGTAGTAGAGCGTTAACCTTAACCTTAAGCCCTGAGTTTACAGCTGCTCTAACACCTCTAACGGCTCTATCGAGGCCGTCAACACCAGTTATGAACTTATACCTCTCCCTCCTAAGACTGTGAATAGAAACATTAACCCTCCTAAGCCCAGCACCTGCTAGGCGCGATGCCAGAGCTTCAAGGAGCATACCGTTAGTCGTCATAGATATATCGCTACCAGGAGCGCTGGACGCTAGAGCCCTGATAATATCTACAATATCCCTCCTGATAAGGGGCTCCCCACCTGTAACCTTGAAACCCCTAATCCCAATAATCCATGCAGCTTCAGCAACAATACTGTAATCCTCTGGGGTCATAAGAGGAGGTTTAGAACCAGGTCTTGCAGGAGCCCCTAGGGGGTCTCCCTCAAGGTGGCAGAAGAAACATCTATAATTACACTCCGCTGTTACAAGCACTCTAAGGCTCTCCAGAGGTCTCCCGTATGCATCGCTAATCAAAGTCTCCCTCAACTCCACTTGATACCAGCCTATAGGGAGTTTAAATCAGCAACTATATATAAACTACCGTTTACAACCGTAATTTACGTATATTATGGTAATTTACCTCCAGCCTGGCCTGCGAGGGGTTGAGGTTGTCTTAGAAGCACTCCTTCAACTGATCCCTAGAGGTTACAAGCTTCCCAGAACCACTCATCCTATAAGCTACCACCCTCCCCCCAGCTATCCCTGTTACAGTATCTCCAACTATTATAACCACATCTGATCTCGGTAGCTCCCAGTTTATATCCTCTATTGATGTTATGTGAGCTACTTTAAATAATAGTATTCCCAGGTCTTTCGCAGCCCCCCTCTCTATGTCAAGGTGTCTCTCCACTAGGAGTGGGTTTAACTTGTATAAGTGTTTTAGGGTGTCAACACCTAAAACCACTGCTACACCTGGTTTAACTTTGTTTAAATGCTCTAGTTCTAGGCTGAAGAGGGCTTCAGGGCTTAGGAGCGTTGGGTTTAATGTTGTTACAGAGGTTTTCTCCAGTACATCCCCTAGGGTGGGCTCTCCTAGTTTAATTTCTTTTAGAACTCTCCTAACATCCTCTTCGGAGCCTCTGTAGGATACTATGGTCATGTTTGTTTTAGATTCAAACGCTATCCTTGAAATCCATTTTAACACACTTCCCCATGTTAGCTCATGTGGAGCTCCTGCTATAAGGATCACATCTCCTCCTATAAACTCCCCTACAGCCTCCTCTAGAGGTTTGCATTCAACCCTATACCTCCTAAGCTCCTCCCCCCTCCTAGAGCTCTTAGTTCTTGGAGGTACTAGGGCTACTATACCGTTGTAAGCTGTTATTGTGAATGGTAGCTCTGATAGCTCTAGGGGTGCACCTCTAAGCTTTCTAATCTCCATCCTCCTAGCTACGAGCCCGTTTCTAAGCTCGTGCCTCAATATTATTATCCCGTCTGCGACAAACTCCACATCACCCGACTCCTCTATGGTGGTTCTACCTAGTGGAACCTCGGCTATGAGGACTACTAAGCCCTTTATATCGAATGCTATGTTGTAGAAGTAGTTTTGTAGGAGAGCTCTCCTCCTAGCATCACTTACTACAACCTTGGTCATGGGGTTTATACTATCAACCACTACTATGCTAGGGTTGAACTCTAGGATCGCACTTGTAATGGATTCAAGGACTCCGTCGAGGGCATCCTCACTACTAATAAGTGGGAGTCTTAAGAACCTAAAATAGCCTGAGGCTGTTAGGAGCTCGAAGTTAAAGCCGAACCTGGCCATGAACTTTAAAAACTTCTCCTCAGTCTCCTGTGTGCTAACGTAGAGACACCTCCTACCATTCAAAGCATTAGCGTGGCAGAGCTGGGCTGCCATAGATGTTTTACCTGAACCAGGATGACCTGCTATGACGAGAAGCGTCCCCGGGATTAGAACCCCGGGGTAGTATTCATCGAGACCTTCAACCCCAAACTTGAAGGTGGTGGTTGAAGACATATCAAGCCCCAGTAGTCTTATAAACACGCAACCTTAAAAGTGTATCCAACCCCTATAAGAACGTTTTTAACATGTGGAGATTATATGTTTAGGGTTTTAAACTTCGGACATCCCCTTTTATAACGGTATAGGGTATGAGTTTAAGGCTTAACCTAGTTGAAAGACCTAATGTTAGGGAGGCTAGGCTTTGGAGGTCTGTTAGCGGTAGGGATGGGTGGGTTGAATGCTATCTATGCCATAGACGTTGCCTCATAGCCCCTGGTAAGTATGGGGTTTGCGGTGTTAGGCTTAACGTTGATGGTAAGCTGTACACTCTAGTCTACGGCCTACTAACAGCTGTAAACCTCGACCCTATTGAGAAGAAGCCTTTAATGCACTTCTACCCAGCTAGTAGCGTTGTAAGCATAGCAACTGTAGGTTGCAACTTCTTCTGCAAATTCTGCCAGAACTGGGAGATAAGCCAGAGTAGGCTTGAGAGGGGGCTTGCAGGTGTTCAGTTCACAGATGAGAGGATAGTAGAGCTAGCCCTAGCATACGAAGCACAGGGTATAACCTACACCTACAACGAGCCAACAATATTCTACGAGTTCCTAGAGGATACAGCGAGGCTAGCTCACAAGAGGGGGCTTTTCAACACCATGGTGACAAACGGCTACATGACACCAGAGGCTGTAGACCAGCTAGGGAACCTGATGGACGCTGCAACAGTGGACTTCAAGGGGGGAGGCGATAGGGAGTTCTACAACAAGATAATGAACGTGAGAGACCCGGAGCTCATATACGAGACGTTGGTAGCAATGAGGGATAAGGGTTGGTGGGTTGAGGTAACAAACCTAGTGGTACCAAAGTACGGGGACAACCCGGAGAACATAAGGAGGATGGCGAGGTGGATAGCAGACAACCTAGGCCCGGAAACGCCATTCCACCTACTAAGATTCCACCCAGACTACAAGCTAACAGATGTGCCGTGGACCCCGGTGCAGACGCTAGAGAAGCTAGCCAAGATAGCCATGGATGAAGGGTTAAAACACGTGTACATCGGAAACGTGCCAGGACACCCACTAGAACACACATACTGCCCAAACTGCGGCTACAAGGTGATAGAAAGGTACGGGTTCACAGTAACAGAGTACAAGTTGAAGGAGGACAACAGATGCCCAAGATGCGGATACAAGCTAAACATAAAAGGACACTACGTAGGAAGATCAACAGGGTACCCAATACCACTAATGTGGTAATTAAAGATTGCTATTGAGATTCAAATCTCTATAATGCCTAGTAACTGTGATATCTTATACCTAGAAGCCTACTCTTCCTAAGGCTAATAATGAAGGGTTAAGCTTATAATGCTAAGACCAGAATAATTTAGTAGACGAAGCTGGTAGAACACATAATTCCTAGTTAAACCATTTCTAAGAGTTAAAGCGAGCTTAAAACCCTTAGATAGATGTAATAGTAGAGAAAGTACGAGATTATGTTTCTCCCTCGTAGAGTAGCGAACAGAATTTACAAGAGATTATATGATATAAATTCAGGAGTTGGTTTTAAAGGTAAAGGCGTTCTTTCTCTAGCATTAGTGTTAGATGTTACGCTATGGCTTCCTAAGACAAGATATAGTAAAGCGGGTTACGCTATAAATTTCATTGCGGATAGACTAGTTGAGGACGTTATATTGGGAGTTGATGAGAAAGTTCTTTGCCTACTTGACTTGGAAAGCTACCTTATCGCTTATACGTCTTTTGAGTGAAAGACTCGCATAGTTTTAAAGTAACTTCTTAGGCAGGATAGCGTTTTCATGGATGGAGGTGCTCATATCAATAAGTACACAGTATTTGCGGAAGAATTCTTAAGAAAGGGCAGGTTATATAATAAATACTGTACCCAATCAACTTCCTATAATTGCTTAAAAACATTGGATTTGATTAATAAGATGAACAATGTATTACCATTGAAGGTTGCCGTGTGGAATAAGAGGGGTAAGTGGAATTATACACAGCAAGTCAATCGGGCTGGCATAGTGTTAAGGGAGGCTCGTCAGACTATGTTATCGTTGATGTTTTCTCGATAGATGATATAGTTGCAACGCTAAATCTCAAAAGTGTTGATGTAGTTAAAATAGATGTTGAGGGTGCAGAGGTGGAAGCATTATTTGGTTCACGTGAAACCCTGAAAACATTCTAGCCTAAGGTTATATTAGAAATAGTAAATGGAGGGAACTTCAGTGTTATTAAAATCTTCGCCAATAATTTAAACTACAGAATGCTCCACATAGAGAAGAGTAATTATTTACTTGTACCAACATGAAACTTCTATGTAACTTATCAATAAATATCTTTAAACACTAAGAGTAAGACTTGGTTATGGCTTAGTCTAAAGTGATAGGGGTTAATGTAAGAATCCAGTGTAGATCATATAGTAAAGCTTAAGAATTATTAACACCGGCTTTCTTCGCTTTAACATATTATAAGTGATGAGATCTCTTTGAAACCCAGTTACATCGACTCCCATATCCCCGTATAGGCTTAAACTTTTAAATCTTAATAAAATACTAACGATTTTTAGTGAATAGCTTGGTATGTGTAGGTGGTAGCTTGTGATTACAAGCGATTTTATAGTTCTCGGTTGTGGCTGGGCCGGTATCCTAGCTTCCTATTATATGTTAAAACGTGGGCTAAGTGTTACCTGTATTGAGAGAGAGTTTACATTGGGGGGTTTACTTAGATCTGAGGTTATAAAAGGGTTTACCTTTGATATTGCTGGAAGCCATATTATTTTTTCCCGTAATAATGAATCTCTTCAAGAGATCATGGCATTCCTTGATGGTAATATTGTAAAACATTATAGGAAAACCTTTGTGCTTATCAATAACACTGCTGTACCATACCCGTTTGAAAACGGTTTATTCATGCTACCACCTAGTATGCGTGCAGAGATCTTAGTATCGTTTATTGAGGCTTTACTTGAAGTTTACAGGAATCCCGGTTGGAGGCCGAGGAATTTACGTGAGTGGATTTACGGCTACTTCGGTAGGGAGATTGCTAGACTCTACCTAGAGCCTTATAATGAAAAGATATGGAAAAGACCTCTTGACGAAGTTGATGTTGACTGGGTTTTCATTCCAGGAAGGTTACCTGTACCTGATTGGAGGGATGTGGTGCGATCTGGGGCCGGTGTTCCTACTGAGGGTTATAGAGAGCAGGCTATTTTCTACTATCCTCTACGAGGCGGGATTCAAGCTCTCTATGATAGTGTTTTAGAGAAAGTTTCATCAATGGGCTTAAGGTTGGTTAGGGGTATCGAGGTTAGGGAGGTGAGGAGGGTTGAGGATAGGTGGATTGTAAATGGTATGTTTGAAGGTAGGAAGCTTATTTCAACAATTCCTTTAAATGAACTTGTAGAGGTGATGGCAGCACAGGAGGATATCATTAAGATTGCTAAACATCTTGACTACAATTCCCTAGCTGTTGTAGGAGTAGCTCTTGAGGGAAAAGCCCCGGATATGCATTGGGTATACGTACCTGATAGGAGTATAGTGTTCCATAGATACTCGTGGATCTCAAATTACAGCCCTTATAATACGCCCGATCCGAATAGGTATTCTTCGATCTTAGTTGAAATATCAATACCTCCAGCTATTGAAGTGAATCCTGAAAGACTTGTAGAAGAATCCCTGGAAGGGCTGAAGAAACTCGGAGTGATAAGTGAGTCTGGGAGAGAGATCCTGTTCTCTAAGCTCTGGGTTCATAGATATGCATACCCTCTACACACTATTCAATCAAACAAAGCTAGGGAGAGGCTAATGGAATTCATAAGAGAGTCTGGAGTAATGGTTCTAGGTAGATGGGGAACGTGGAGGTACTTAAATACAGATAAGATACTTGAAGAAAGTTTAAGGTTAGTAACTAACATTAATAGCAGATGAACTAAACTAATAATACTCCTTGGAAACACGCTTCATCATCTGATCGCGAATCTATAGTCTAAGCCCATTACTAGACTCCTGAAGTCTTAGGCCCTGCCTCGCGTATACAGGGAGCCACTAAATAATGTTCCATTATAATACCTTGGAAATCATACTGGAAAATAGTTAGAGAAGCCAATGTAGCGGCTCTTGTATTCATGAATTAATAGGAAAACTTAAAAAACTAGCGTTCCCCCTACTCATTGAGATGAACATAGTGGTGTATTGATGTAACGCTTGGTGAGTAACGTGGGAGAGTAAGGTTCGATAAATTCATGTTATTAATAGAAAAAGCAGATCGAGTTGCGATTAAGATCAAATAAACCTGTCAAAATCATCTAGCTTCGGTAAACTCACCCCCAGATATTAATGTGATTTGTGTCAATAGCAACAAATTTAAGATGTTCAGCGGGTTTTACAGCTGGGAGGTTAATATGAGAGTTTACATTATCTGCCCTGCTAGGGTCTATACTGGAGGACCTACAGCATTGTTTCAGTTATGTCATGTCTTACGGAATTATTACGATGTCGACGCAATTATGGCCTTTTATAATGTAAGAGACCTTGATCCGGTCGACCCTAATTACAGGAAGTTCAAATGTCCTTGGACTACTGTTAGTAGGGTTAATGACGCTTCTGAGTCTATTATTATCGCACCGGAGACAGCTGTGCATTTCTTAGAGTTCTTCAGTAAGGCAAGGAAGGTGGTGTACTGGCTTGCCGTCGACAACTACGTGTTAAGCATATATGCACGTAGATCGCTAGGCTCTAAGGTTAAGGTTCATCTCCACGCACTTGTAAATAGTTTCGCTAGACCATCTCTACTATTATCCATAGTACCTTATTTAATTGAACCTCGTGAGGTATCACTATTAAAACCACATAGAAGTCTGATGTATAGAGCTATACTTAACGCTTATTTCTCTGAGTTCGTAAGACATTCAATCGCTAACAAGCTTGTACCCATACCAAACGCTGATCTCCATATAGCACAATCGATTTACGCTAGGAGATTTCTGGAGCGTAGTGGTGTTAGAGAAGGTGATATTATAGTACTCCATGAGCCTCTTGAGGAAGAATATTTAATTGAAGCAAAGAAAATCGACTATGACAAGAAGCAGGATATTATTGCCTGGAACCCTAGAAAAACGTATCCTGAGGCAGTTAAGCTTGTATCGATACTTAGGAAGAGAGGAATTAATGTCGTTGATTTATGGAATGTAGGTAAAGATCGTATGATTAAGATCCTATCTAAAACAAAGATCTTCATAGATATAGGAATTCATCCTGGTAGAGATAGGCCTCCCAGAGAGGCGGTAGCGCTAGGGAATATAACAATAGTAAACAACCATGGCGGATGTTATCATGTAGAAGATTGTCCAATACCACCCGAGTTTAAACTCAATTGCTATACGAGCTGTAAGATAGATTACAAAAAGTATGCAGAAGAGATTGAGTATTACTTAGAGAACTTCGACTACTACATTAAAAAATTTGAACCTTATAGGCATCTCATATTGTCAGAACCTAATGAATATCTTCAAGATACGAAAGTACTGGTAGAGAAGCTTACAAAGATAATTTAAAAATTAATGAAGCAAATAAAACCACATACACATAATACCCATATACCCATACGAGAAATCGTTTTATTGTAGCCAAAAGTAAATACTTTTCCTGGGATAAAGCAAGAGTTTCAAGGACGACTCTGTCCCTCCTTGTTACTTTCTAGTAGTTTAAAACTTAGAGAGTTGCTGGTATGATTCATATTCTTTTAAGGCACTTTCTACATCGTTTAAGCTTAATTCAGTATATTTTTTAGCTCTTGAGTTATCAAGACTGCTATCTCTCGGTCTCGGAGCTTTGTATGGTATTTTATCCATTGTTGTTGGCTTGATTAGATCACTTTTAAGATTAAAAACTCTGGCTACTAGTAGGGCATAATCGTATCTACTGAGCCTGGGCCCCGCTACGTGCAGTATATCAATATCTCTTCTAAGTCTTAATATTCTGACAAGAGCTCTCCCTATGTGAAGGTTGAATGTAGGTGATAGGAACTGATCTACCGCTGCCTCCACGATCTCACCCTTGCTTAGCTTTTCCCAGAGTACCTTAGCGAAATTAGGTCTTCCAGGTCCCGGACCGTAGACTGCCGAAACCCTTATAACGCTACCGTTTAAGCTAAGAGCTATCTGTTCCGCAATCAGCTTTGTGAGCCCGTAGAAGTTTATGGGTCTTGGTGTGTCCTCCTCCTTGTATAACCCCTTATATCCATCGAACACATAGTCTGTAGATAAATAAATTATTTTACAACCCACCCTATAAGCTTCTACCATTAGCTCTCGTGAGGCGACAACATTAAATTTGAAGCAGAGTTCTCTATTTTCCTCACATAGGTCTACGTTACCAATAGATGCAACGTGAATTAAAACATTTGGTTTGTAGAGTTTTACAATCCCTTTAGGATCTTGGAGTAAGTCGTATCTTACAGCAGGGATACCCTCAACTGGATGATCCTTGTAAACCCCAAGTATATCATATCCAGCTTTTGAAAGTTCGTAGGCTATACCCCATCCCGGTAGGGAACTAACACCTGTAACCAGTATCACGGGCTTGCACCCCTGACAGTAGTCAGAACCCCCTTCTCAAGCAACTTCTTATACCATTTTACTGTGAACCATCTGTTCTCAGGTTTTATAATGCCTGCTAATAGGTCGTTATATAGGTGCTTTATAGCATCTTGTATCGTGTATAGTGGTGTAAAACCTGTGGTCTCCCTGATTTTATTAAATGATAACATGTAGCTTCTCCTATCAACCTCGCCTTTAAAAACGATAATGGCCCCTGTTATCCTAGAGACTTCACGTGCTATATCTATAATCCTGTAGTTTTGCTCGTTAGATCCTACATTGAATATCTGAGCGTTCACCTTATCACTAGGCGCTTCCAGCAGTAGCTTTAAAGCTCTAGCTACATCAATTACGTGTATAAGCGGTCTATACTGCATTCCATCACCCTCCACGTAAACCCTATTCTCAAGATAAGCTGTTAACGTCATAGTGTTCACAACAAGATCAAACCTCATTCTCTTGGATACACCGTAGACCGTTGAAAGTCTTGCAACGATAACAGTAAAGTCATTATCAGCTAGTGGGATCACACCTCTTTCAGCCTCAAGATTAGCTTTAGCGTAGACTGTAAGAGGATTTGGATCGCTACTCTCATCAACTAACCCCTCTCTCCTACCATAAACACTAGCACTCGACACAAGTATGTACCTGGATACACGGTGTTTTTTAGCTAAATTAGCAATTCTAACCCTAGCTTTAAAATTCACCTCCCACGTTAAATCAGGTAGTAGCTCCCCTGTTGGATCATTGGGTATAGCAGCCATGTCTATGATAGCGTCTACGTCTCTAAGGCATGATGCATCTACATCTCTCACATCAGCTCTAACTAGTTCAAACCCCTTCTCTCCAATAACATGAGATAGGATGTCATCGCCGAAGATAAGCCAATCAATACACCTAACATTGTAACCATTTCTCAAGAGGTATGGTGTAAGAGTTGTACCTATGTACCCACCACAGCCTGTTATAAGGACTTTCACGTTATCATATCACCTCCTACAATCCCTTGATGGTACTCTTATCTCCTACTATGAGCTTGTAAGTTCCAGAGTTTAATGATATCTCGCTTCCAGCTCCTACAATACTCTCAACTAGCCTGGCTGAGTTCAAGTCGATTCTTGAACCATTTAGGATCAATGCCCTGGATAGGTATCCCGAATGTACCTTAACATCAAGTTCTACATCTACATAGTGCTCGATCACAGCTTTCCTTCCGATATAAACATTTTTGCCTATATATGCGGGACCAAGAACTGTACCTTCCACAAAAGCTCCCTTCTCCACTATTACCCGGCCTCTAACGTCACCTATAACCTCACCCTCTATCCTCTGGGTTATCCTATCAAGGACTAAGTATAAGAGATCTAGTAAATCCTCGGGAGTCCCCATATCCTTCCACCAGCTATTCGTAATAGTATAACATATGTTGTATGATCTATCTACAAACCATTGTATTAAATCGGTTATCTCGTACTCACCCCTCCATGAAGGCTTTAAATCTTTGAACGCCCTTTCAACATCATGGGGGTCTCGAAACGCATAGAATCCTGTGAGTGTGTAGCCTCCAGGGGGAGGCTCTCTAGGCTTCTCTATAAGTCTCTTCACCTTACCATCCTCAACTATAACGTAGCCAAACCTAGTTGGATCTTTAAATCTAGTGAGTACGAGGAAGACATCACAGTGACCCCTCCTAAACTCGTCAACAAAACGCGATATACCCTCGCCAAAGAAGTTATCGCCAAGATGGACTATGATAGGATCGTCTAGCAGGTTTTCAGATATAGCCCTATATATGGCATCAGCAATACCAAGTCTCTGAGGTTGAACGACATAGCTAACCTTAACCCCGACTTCCGAGCCATCACCAACAATCTCCTTAAATAAATGTCCCAAATAGCCAATCACAAGACTAATACTTGTAATACCGGAGTCCCTAAGAGATTCGAGAATATGGACTATAAAGTGTTTACCTAAAATAGGGATTAGTGGTTTAGGGATGGTGAATGTAAGCGGTCTAAGTCTGGTACCCTCACCAGCAACTAACACAATACCTTGCAAGCTTGCAACCCCATCCTTGGAATGAAGTAAAGTGGGGGGTATAAACTTTTTATTAAAAAGATCGGGGGGAATTTGTTATCTCTATAGCTACTTAAACTTTGAAATTCCTAGCCTAGATCCTTTCCGTTAAACACATGGTGGCTAAATGATATCTTAGAGGATTAAACGTCTTAAGGAAGGTTTAAAAGATCTTGGTGTGAGATAGTTGTCCTCGGTGGACTTTATGCCTTTTGAGTTATTCAAGCGCTTAGATATAGGTGATGTTATACTAGTTAAGTTCATTAAATTCCATGACGAAAGAGGGTTCTTTGCAGAGCTCTATAAGAGGTCTGATTTTTTAACCAACGGTATTCCTTATGATTTCGTCCAAGTTAACTTGAGCTTCTCTAAGAGGGGTGTTGTTAGAGGTCTTCACTACCAGCTTAAACCCATGGAGCAAGGTAAGCTTGTCTACGTGATCTCTGGTAAAGTATATGATGTTGCTGTAGATATAAGGAGAGGATCCCCATGGTTTGGAAGATATGTGGGGGTGAACCTTGAGCCGGGCTACGCTCTGTGGATACCGCCAGGCTTCGCACACGGCTTTCAAGCCTTAGAGGATACGTATTTCCTCTATCTCGTTACAAAGGAGTACTCACCACAGCATGAGAGGTGTATAAGATGGGATGACCCTCAGATTGGAATTCAATGGCCGATAAAGGAGGGTATCATACTAAGCGAGAGGGATAAAAGGTGTCCTCCGTTAAAGGAAGCTGAAACAAACTTCACATCTCACGATTACACATGAGAGTAAAATTAGGAGTTAGATAGCCTAGCCTCTAATCTCAATCTACGTAACTTTCATGATCGTGTTTTTAAGAAGGGATAGGGATTTACCATAATAAATTTCCCAATCCTCTCTAATGAATTCGAAGTTCAGGGATTAAGGGATTAAAGTTCAGGATGATGACATGTACCTTTAGTAAGTTATTACCTGGGTTGGGAGTCTTATAGGTAGGTGAGGAAGCATGTACTGTTCTTGTTACTAGCTAGTGATGTTTATAAGTGCGTTTAATGTCGTCTTCCACATTTTTTCATTTCATAAACTCTCTGTATTATAACGTTCATCCTGTATTTGAAATGCCTATAATCCAGCCTACGTATTATCTCGAAACTCTTTTGTCTAACCTTTTCCCTTTCTTGGACATTCTCCTTTAGTTTTCTAATCACTAGTATGACATCGTTGAGCGTTCTATATCCTAGATCCTCCGAGATCCTAGAAACTACGTCGGTCCAGAGCCCTCCACTAGCATAGACTATGGGTATGCACCCTGCAGCTATAGCTTCCATGACCGCTATCCCATAGTGTTCTGGGAATTTAGGGTGTAGGTAGTATGTTGACCTAGCTAAAAGATCTTTTATCTCTCCCCTCGTAGGGTTTTCCACGATCTCCACATTTTCTACTCCCATGAGTTTTGCTTTTTTCTTCAACCTCTCCACATAAGCTTCTGAGTGCTTGGTTGTAGCCCCAGCTATGGTGAATACTAGGTCTTTCTGGTATCTAGCTACTTCTAATATAAAGTCTAGGTTTTTCTCCGGTGTTAGCCTTGATATTGTTATGACTCTTTTTTCTCTCTCCTTTATCTTAGCGATGTCAGCATAGAGATCTGTGTGTATAGGTGGGTGTAGTACTACAGACTTAACCTTGTAAACCCTTCTTAAGATCTCCTGTGTCCAAGTAGAGTTTGTTAGGACCAGTAGGGGTGAGCCTGTAAACCTCCCTATGTACAGTTTTACGATAGCATTATAGATCTTATATTGCAGGCCTTCTCCGTAAGTTGGGGTTATAGCTGGGTAATGTATATAGCTTATGTCAGCGGATGTTAGTGTATTACTTTGAGTATCAATGATTAAATCGTATTCACCTAGCTTTCTTAAGGCTTCAAGAGCGTATCTAACGTAAGCGGCTCTCCTTAATCTCACTAATCTCCCTGCGGATAGGATCTCGACTAGTCTGAGATGGTATGGTGGAGGTAACACTTCATTGTTTACACCCTCCATCGTTATAGCGTAAAGGTTTTCTATTAGCGTTCTATCCATAGGCTTACTTGATACAATGGTGATATTGTGGCCTAGCTCACTAAGGGCTTTAGCCATGTTGATGACCATATACTCTACACCCCCCGGAGATGTGGGGTAATGTATCAAAGCTGTGTTGAGTTTCATCTATTTCACCTTCCAGCAAGAGTCTCTAGCGTAGATGTGCTAGCCTGCCATATTCTCGCTATTATGTAGTCTGCTTTTAATCTAATTAGCCGTGCTGGAGCTAGGATTGATGTAATTACCTCTAAAGGGCTCATTTTTATTAGTGGGGCTTTATAAACATCTATAATACCTTCCCTTTCTAAAATTAGCTTTGCTACTCTCCTTGCCTTCCTTAAAGCTCTATACATAAGATAGCCAATAACACCCCTCTGGCTTCCAAGTATGCCATAAGTTGAAGCTCTGGCTAGAGCGTAAAGTACTGAGTACTCCTTCCACCTACTATTACTAGCCATTACTAGGGCTAGGTAATTCCTGAGACCTAGGTATGATCTTAGGAGGCCTCCTCCCCTCATAGTTGCCCCTCTGTAATGCAGGCCGGCTATTATAGGATAGGATTTAACCTTGTACCCTTCCATCCATAACCTTAAACCAAGCATTATGTCATCGATGAATGCGAAGAGCTCTGGATCAAATATGGTCCCAATCTTCCTAGCCCTTCTAACAGCGTCTACCTTGTAGAGTGAGTAAGCTCCATAAGCGTAAGTTACGCTAAAATCCCCTTTAATAACCGTGGGGTCCTTGAACCTGAATAGTGGATGTGGTCTTAGAAGCTCGTCTAAGATGTAGCCTGCAGAATCTACAAGCTTAGTCTCATAGTCTAAAACTACACCCTGAGCCCCTCCCACCACCCTTTCAGATTCCATCCTCTCAACTAATAACCTTAAACTATCAGCAACGGGGATAAAATCATTATTAGATATAGCAACATACTTTGCACTCTCTTCTATAGCCTTGAATCCTTCACTACACGCACCCATATAACCCTTATTCGTGGTTAAACGTATTATCTTGATCTTAGGTTTACTCCATGTCTCCACATACCTCTTTATAATCTCAAAGCTCCCATCAAAACTAGCATTATCAACAATTATCAGTTCGTAGTTAGCATAGTTTAAGTCCTTAAATCCTCTAAGAGATGCTAACACAAGGTCTATTATAGGCATGCTATTGTAGTTAACCCAGATTATCGATACTAATGGCTCTCTTCCGCTCAATACTTAACACCTATAATGCTTTTAATCCCCTTAGAAACTCTTAGCGCGTCAGCTAATATTGTCGGCATCATCGCGTTCCCCTCTATATAGGGAGAGTGTCTTAGGTATGGCTTAAGGTATCTCAATGAATCCATTAACCCTTCCACGATCTTAATGATAGAACTCTTGCTACGCGATCTTAGCCTTAAGATTAGTGTGAAGAGAATGCCTAGGAAGAGAAATGGGGCGTAGATTACTATCCTCCCCCTAGAGTTCTTAAAGAACATCCATATCCTATTTCTAGTGTTCAAGTAGTCCTTCAAGGGATGTATCTTACCTAATGTGGCACTACCGTAGTGCCATACCTTTACACTTGTATCAACTAAGGTTACATAACCTAGCTTCCGTAATCTCCAGACGAAGTCCACATCATCGTATCCCCAGAAGTAGTTGTTATCAAATAATCCAGCTTCGTGAAGAGCCTTGGATTTGACTAGGAGAGCTGCCCCAGCAACAATGCAGTTAATGAACCTGGGGTATTTCTGTATCCTTACGGCTTTCACGAGCCCCGTGTACCCTAATAGGAATCCCATCTCCAGAATGCCATCTCTATGAACTATTAAGGGTTGAACTGCACCAATTTTATCTGAAATCTCTAAGATCCTCGTAAGCTTTTTTAGAAGATGTGGTTCCAGTATGACATCGTCGTTCATGAAGAAGTAGAAGCTAGGCTCCAGACCCCTCATCTTAGCATATATAACCCCCATGTTGTAAGCTTTAGGTAATCCCACATTACGTGGTAATGGTAGAAGCAGGAGATTACTATCTAGATGCCTCCTAACAACCTCTCTAGTATTATCACGTGAGTTATTATCAACAACAACTACGAAGCAGTCCTCAAGACAGTTCTCCTTAATGCTTGAAAGTGCTTCTATAAAGAAATCTCCGAGCTTCGAGTAACTATTAAATGTAACCATTACAATACCTATATTAGGCTTCACTAATTAAACCACCTAGTCACCAAGATTACATGTTATAACTTAAATATTTCAAATTCTCATAGAGTATAAGGGTATGGGTTGGCTGAGAGGATCTATATAGCTTGGAGGGCCCGAGTGGGCAGAGATATAGGTATTAGGACTAGATGGTTGCCAGTCATACTCAGAGCTAAACTATACCTCCTAACCGGAGCTCCTCCATATCTAAGACAGGTTGCAAACACTGTAAGAGTCATTCTATGGAATAAACCTAAACTAGTCATAGCGGAGCTCCCACAAGGCCCATTACTCCTGCTACTCTCAATACTTAAGTTTATATTCAGATTTAAGTTAGTTGTCGATGTACACACAGCATTCCTAGTCTACGACGACTGGAAGGGGGTCCTCTTAAACAAGCCGTTCACTCCATTCCTCCAATTAGCGGATCTAATCATAGTCCATAATACTGAAATCTTCAAGCTCTTACCAAAACACCTCACGAAGAGAGCAATCCTAGTCTACGATCCCCCAAGGAAACTCATTAAATCCCAAGATGAAGGCGACTACATACTACTACCAGCATCTTGGAGGAGCGACGAGCCTCTAGAATACATACTAGAGGAGTTTCTAGCAGCAAACATTAAAGCCCCCTTAGTGGTAACAGGTGATTATAAAAGAAGAGAGCATCTTTACCATAAGTACAGGAACGCACCTCACATAGTCTTCACAGGATACCTTAGCAACGAAGAATACCTAACAATACTAAGCAGAGCCAAAGCGGTAATCGTAACAACAACCAGGGAATACACATTATTATCAGCAGGATGGGAGGCCATATACGCAGAAAAAATAGCCATAGTATCCGAGACAAAAACCCTTAAAAACCTATTCAGAGATACAGCAATATACTTCAAGCCTTATACTAAAGGGAGCTTAACAAAAGCTCTTAAAGCACTCGAGAAGAGCGATATATCATTTTATAGATTGAAAATTAAGCTTTTGAAATACTGGATGAGCGCTAAAGTATTATATCAATTAAGGTTACTAGCTAAGATTGTTGATGACTTAACGAGCATATGATGGGGTAGCTACACAAGGTTGTAATATGAGGGGTAAGCAGACAGCTATAACGTTCTAAAACAAACCCTAGTTAAGCAACCCACAGGCTGAATAGAAAACACGATATTAACTTCTATGTGCACAGAGTGAAGCGAGGATCATCTTTGTCTAGATTAAGCAACCTCACTACACCTTTCTCCTCTATTAACCTCGCAATCCTAGTCTTCCGCCCTCCCCGAGTTTTAATTAGGGTATGGACTATGTTGTCGTAGAGAACTCTTTCCAAGAGAGCTTTGAGGGTTGGCACGTTTAAATACCCATACTTGGTCAACTGGTTTACCATTAGGGAGAGTGCATGTAACGGTAATGTGAGTGGAGCCAGCTTATAGACTCCTCTAATTACTAGGTCTCTACGCATGCTAGACCCTCTCCTCCTAAACTCAGAGTACTCCAGAGCCTCATACCTAGCATAGTTCACTAATTTACTCATGGAAGCTGGAGATGGAAGGTGTAAAATATAGTATTTAATTGGCAACCTATACACCTCTCCCAGCGGTCTTATGTAGTTATGTATCATACCCGTTATCTCAACACTACCCTTCCTAAACAGCCTTATCTGCCAGTCCGGCCAGAAAGGTTCGTAGAGTAGCCTACCGTTAACTATGTTAGCTCTTGGTATAGCTATTATGGACCACTTACTCCCAATAGTTAAAAGTATATCTCTTAACTCCTCTTTAAGCCTACTACCAAGCCTTTCATCAACATCAAGCTTTAATACCCATTCATAGGACGCCTTATTAATAGCAAATGCCATATCCAATTCAAAGTGCCCCCACGGTTTTCGAATATAAACCTTAGCACCATAGCTTTTAGCAATCTCAACGGCGTGGATTAGAGCTTGGAAGACTTCTTAAAGCTATAGGTTTACAACTAGATCTCTATAAGGCACCGATAGCTTATGTGACTAGGAGAGAAGCTATAAAAGCTCTCTTCGGAAGTCTCAGTAAAGTTGGTATGCGAGCACATAATAGATTTGAGGAGAAAGTGTTACGAATACTATCAGGTGATCAGATGAGGTGTGATCTATGAAGATTACATTATTAACGTTTACTAGGAATAGTGAAACACTTATTAAAGGGTTGTTAAGGAACGTTAATGGTGTTGTCGACGAGATTATAGTTGTTGATGGTTGTAGTACCGATGAAACCTTAGAGCTTTAACTAGCCTTGCCTTAGGGTATCTCAGAACTCTTTTAATCATAAGAGTTCTTATAATACTCTTAGATCTGCTATTTGTTATCTCGTTTAATGCTATCCTGTTTCTTGTGGCAATGTACAGGAGTGTTGGACCTAAACCTAGTGCTTTGAACGTTTGGCTTCTACCATGTAATCCTATTGCCTTAGAACATACCAAACTCATATAACCTTTACCCCATAGTTTTAATGATATAACGACATCATCGTAGTAAGCTATAGTCCAAGGTTCATAGAGTATTTCTAGCCCTTCATTTACTTCTAGCACTGCTTTAATATTGTAAAGTGCTAGAGAGGCTTCAGCATATGTAACAGAGTATAATCTTCCAGTCATAACCCTATTAATACTCTTTCCTGAGAATAAGATCCCCGGTATTAATAGCTCGCTTATGACCCCTCCAGCACTATCTATTACTGTTGGTTTCCAGTAACTCAAAAGTATTCCGTTAATAGCTCCTATTTTCCCGCTTAACTCTGCGGTTTCCACTAAGACTTTAAGAGTTTCTGGAAACACTATAATATCATTGTTCATAGCAATCACGTATTTTGAGCTTCTATCTCTAGCCTTAAATCCTTCATTAACCCCTCCATCATAACTTTTATTCATCGGCAACCTTAAGATCTTAATTATGGGTCTTCTGTCTCTAGCTCTCTCTTTAACAAAATCTCTTATTCTCTCGAAACTTCCATCACTACTAGCGTTATCGACAACTATGACCTCGTAGTCTGGGTACTCTAGCTCTAAGACGGATTTCAAGGATCTTACACTATATCCATTGTGTCCATGCTATTATAGTTAACCCATATTATGGATAGTGGAGGCCACACACCACCCCCCAGCAGGGTCTTCCAGCACTGCCTCTATTTAAGCATTCACAGCTTAGGTATACTACTGGAGGGGAGGTTTAGGGTTCCTCGCTCACCCCAACCTTAGAGTAGTAGTGCTGCACCTGTAAGCTTAACACCCTCCCTTGGATCTAGTACTATCCCGTACTTGTCCATTGTGCCAGAGCCTATTATTAGTTCTGGTAGCTTTACCTTCCTACCCTCCACTTCTATCTCCTCGATGAAATCATCTAGGATGAACACCGTCTCAGGTAGGTTGAAGCCGTCTACCACTATGATTACCTGAGCATACTTATCAGCTTCAACGTGCTCACCGTTAACCCAGTAGAGTCTTAGGGGCCTCTCAAGGGTGTACCATGAGCTCCCGAAGTTCCTCTCAAAGAAAGACCTCTGGATAACGGTAACCCAGGAGCCTGTATCGAAGAGAGCTGTACACTCAGCCTCCATACCCATGAATTTAACCCTCACCCTCCTTAATACACGCAAGCTATCACCACTAACGTGATGTTAAGCCAAAGAATATAAACTACAATGGTTCCTGGACCCTCTCAGAGTTCAAGGGGAGGAGAGCACGTAACTGGATCCCAGCTACCCTTAATGGTGGGTGGATGGGCGGGTGAAACACTACCGGGATATCCCCTGGTAAAGGCTAGTGGATAGCTCTACTCCTCCCCTGTCCTGGGAAAAGAAGTCTCCAGGCATAACGCATGATCTATAATAAAGTTCACTTACTATACAATTCATGTACCAGGTGGGTGTACTACATTGGGTTACGTGACTGTCTCAGCTAGGATTAGGAGAGAGCTGTATGAAAAGCTTAAGAGGTATGGTGTTAACGTAAGCGATGTTATTAGGAGGGCCTTGGAGGAGGAGGTTAGGAGGAGGGAGGAAGAGGAGGTTGCAAGAATGCTCGATAAGGCTCAGGAGATACTAGCCGGGATACCCTCAGAAGAGCTTATTGAAGCTATTAGGGCCAGTCGTGAAGAGAGATGAGGTACGTGCTGGATTCACCAGCGTTATTGTGGGGACTTCGGGGTCGAGAGCCCTCCCACGTATTAAGGGCAGTTATACACTAACACCCTACGAGATCTTTCAATTCCATTGAATGGATTCAACTTTCGGTGAGTCAACGAACATAACACAGTTATGCAATTACCCAAATTATTCTTACATGTAGTTGAGTCGAGGAGTGTAGAGTTTACACTCAACAGAGAGAGCAGTAAACCTCCTAAGAGCAAAAGACTCTGTAAAACCAAGAGTGGAAAACAAACAACCTACCCATAGAGAAGACACCTAGATAACAAGAACACCAAGGGAAGCTTAAAACCACACGTGAACCGAAGCCTGTATACGTTATCCTTGGACACCGTATCCATTAACTTGTGTGCTAGCAGTACACAATGGAAACTCCTATTCAAAACATGGGAAATCTAATGAGACGTAAAAGCGAAAAGCTTAAATACCAGATCCTACACTATATACATGGAGTCCCCACTGGGGGCTTAATGGAATAGAATCCATACAATGGAGATGAGAGAGATTTCCATAGTGTACATGAACCGAGATGGTGCAGAATCCATTCAATGGAATTGAAAGGGAAGCCCTCCCGAGCTGGGCCATCTGCTCCGGCTCGACCGAATCCATTCAATGGAATTGAAAGAAGCAACGTGGCCTCCTTCCATAGAGTATTGCCTATGAATCCATTCAATGGAATTGAAAGAAATCCTAGCATGTCCGATTGCTAACACTCATAGTCTCCTAGCTAGTTTAAACCTACCTCCGACATCCTCCAATCCAGGGGTCTGCCGTGGGCTTCCTTGATGTGACGTTAAGGGGGCTTAGGGGCTCTAGGACTTTAAGGATGCTTGTTGACACTAGTTCGACATATGTCGTTGTGGAGCCTGGGGTTGTCGGGGAGCTAGGCTTCATAAGAACCCCTTATACTGCTAGGCTCGTCTTAGCCGGTGGGAGGGTTGTTGATGTTAACGTCTATGTTGGGGAGGCTGAGGTTAGGGGTAGGAGGGGCCCTGTCCTTGTGGTAGGCTACGAGACCCCAGTCCCCCTGCTTGGAGTTTACGCTCTTGAAACTCTGGGTTTCAAGGTTAACCCTGTTACCGGGGGTTTGGAGGAGGTATCCCCTGAGGGTGGCTACCTCCTCGGCTTAAAGTAACCCCCCGTCTTGGCGTTTGGATTAGGGTTTAAATACCTGTGATTCAAACTCTACTCTTCGGCTTTGAATCTAGGTGTTCCCCTGTTTGACTCAGATTCAGCGTGTCCTCCTCGGGGTACTCTTCGACGCCATAGCCTCAGGCTCCTGGTTGTTGACTGCAACCTCCATAGCCTCTATAAACTCTATCGCAGCCGTCATCCTAGCCCTCTCATCCCACACATTGTTCAATGTCATAGCGTCAACCCACATGGCAAGATGCTCTGTGGCCCCAGCACCGGATTGTAGGTTAACAGAGCTAACAGTGAGGTTTAAGACCCTGGTGGCGTTAGCAATCCTACCAATTCTAATCCTAGCACTACTAGCAGGTAGCATGGTGAGACTAGGCCTACAAGCAACCCCCTCAACGCTGCTAAGCTCACTAGCATACGGTGTCTACAACATATACGGTATACTAGAGCTAGCAGGCTACACCACAGCATACACAACCCCACTGGTGGAGGGCACAAGAGCTAAGGTAACCCTAGCACTCCTAGCAATAACAATGATAACACTAGGAGCTCTAGTGGAGACAAAGGTAATCCTGGAAACAGGCTAGGCGGAGGCTAAAGACCAGACCCCATAGGTTCACAGAGTAGAACCCAGCCCTAGGAGCACCACAACAGGCAAACCCCTAGACAATAGCACAAGGTAACCCCACCGCCTTAAAGCCACATAATCAGCGTAGCACGCTCACCGCAATCCAGTAGTAAGGGTTACCTGGTAACCAGCCCCGAAGAGCTCCAGGACGCTAGCCGGGGGCCTAGTTACGGCCTCAACCCCACGATCTAGGAGCTCCCACCACATGCAGGGTGTAGTCTGGGGGTGAACGACTCCTAACGCCTAGAGGTTACTCTAAACTACCATTAGAGGGCCCCGTCGAAGGATACATCTACATCCAGGATATCCTAGAAGGCTATTACAAGTTTGACAATAAATGTAAATATCCATGCTTACCTGAATCACCATTAGACTTATAAGTCTTAGTTGATACTACGTAGTATCGATGATGAGGTTGTGTAAGTACTGCACAAGCGGGTGCTATGATGATACTTGAGCACCCCCATAGATGGGAGCCCCATGGCGTTAGGGCTCAACCGGGGCCCATGAGGTGTGGGTGAAGCAAGTGAACCCACACAGAGGTCCAACCCCGCTAACGGAGATACCGTTAGCGGGGAAACGCTTTTATGTGGAAAGCTAGCCTGACTATAACCCTTTGTACTTGAAGTGCTAGAGGTAGGATCTCTGGGAGTACCGTGACGTCTTCTTCAAGGTTACCCTTGGGGGTTTTCCCCCGGAGCTCCACAGAGGATGACGAGGTTTAATGGTGTTCGCTAAAGTGATATGGTGAGGGGTTACTAGAGATCACGTTAGAGTGCTGGAGGACAGGGGGTTACTCTAGGTGAGGAGCCCCTCATACTAGATCCGGAGATTCTAGGGGAGCGGGGGGAGGGGCTAAGGTTGCCTGGCATGACCGGTGGTTTCTCGACTATCTAAAATGTGGTTAGTGCTAGTATCGACTCGCTCTCCCTCAACTCCCTGGTTACAGGGTCCACTTAGAGGCCTAAACCTTTTAGGGCATGTATTCCTAGAACCTCGTTATCCTCCTCCTCTGCGAAGACCACTATTGTTGTCTACCAAGGCATTCTACTACAGCCTCGCCTACCTCACGCTCTATAGTCCTATTATCTACTGTCCTGAACAACCTCCTCCCCGTACCCTTAACACGTAGCCTGGCTAGCTTTTCACGTTTAATCCACGTGTATGTTGAACCTGTATTAATGAGGAGTTCAAGCTCACCACACATGGATTCATCCCTGGGGTTGCATAGTTTCGCCTTAGCTTTCACATACCCCATCTCCTACCCCCCTTCTGCTAACCCGCCTACTCGAGTTTTAAAACTTAGAGCACACCTATACTCCTAGGGTTCCAGAGTACACGGTGTCCGCTGGGTTGACCTCTAGTAAACTTAGGGAGGCTCTGGTAGTCGAGCTTAGGGTTATCGCTGTCCTAGCACTCTACGTCCTATTAGTCCTCATCCTCAGCTTAATCCAATCCCTTGTATACGGAGCTCTTAGGAGCTCCATCCCCTTAGGCTCTCCGGTTTTCACCGCTACGCTCATAGCTTTTGTTAACATGATCACAGCCCTGATCCTGGCCATGTCATCCCACGTTATATTCAACGTCGTACTCCCACTCCACGTGTATAGGTGTGGGATGCTAGCAACGTTCGATTGCAGGCTAAGCCCTCTCATGTTGAAGCACAAGCTAGCATCAGCCCTAGCCCTACTACCCATCCTCATCCTAGCATTGTTCGCAGGCAACATGGCTAGGCTAGGGTTACCGGTAACACCGTACACCATAGCTCAAGCCGTGGCCTCAGGCATAGCTAGAGTATACGGTGCCCTAGAGCTAGCAGGCTACACCCTAGCATACATAACACCATTACTGGGGAGAACAGAGGCCAAGCTAGCAGTAGCATCCCTAGCACTAACAATGATAGTTTTAGGAGCAGTGGTAGAGACGGTAATCCTCCTAGACGTTAATAGTTGGTGGGCTGTGAGAGCCTCCTACACCTACATTACCGTTATAAGCTTGGAGGAGTAGGGTTAAACACGGGGTTCGATGTTAAGCGGAGGTGTTAGAAGACCTCGCATAGGCCGTATAAAGCCTGTTATAAGACCTAGGATTGGCCACATTAAACCTAGGGATCTAGCTGGGTACCTGAGGGGATGAACCTTAAGTGTTAGGATCAGGCTTAGATCTAGAAGCTCCTTAACCCTCATAAACTCAGTCCTCTTCCCAAGCCTAAGAACTTCTCGTGGAGAGCTCGTGGTAACCTTAAGGTCTCAGGCTTTCATAGACGTACGAGAGCTCCCAGGAACATCAACTTAGTGGTTAAAGGGTAACCTCGGGTAGACTAAGGGTCGAGAGGCCTAGGTGGGAATCCCAGTTTTAGAGCAACCTCCCCTGGGATCCGCTAGGTTGTTAAGGTAACCTTCGTGAACATTATATTCGACTATCTTGAGATCCCAGAGGAGCTCCATGAAGTTAAGCTCTGTAGAGGGCTACTTCGGGGACATGTGGGTTTCGTGGTTGGGGTATAGTTCCCCTTCGTACAGAGGGGCTTTAATCTATAGGTCAGGTATGGGTTTTAAAGTCTAGCAAGGGACTCTACAACCGGGGCTGTTATTGCGTGTGCTCAAGGATGTTAAGGTAAGGTTTGGAGGTAGGGAGGTTACGTGTACTGCTCTCTTCGATACAGGTTCTAGGTTCACAGTCATAAGTAGGGGTTTCTTTGAGAGAAGTTTTGGGCCCACTGGAGCCCTCTACCGAGACCGGTTAAACTATACCTGGTTGACGGTATGTTCGTTAAGGCTGATAAGTATGTTGAGGTAACAATAGTCATAGACGATATTGAACTCCTACCACCTGAGACGGTACTTGTACTCGATGAGTTCGCGGAGGAGGTAGTAGTTGAGGGGAAGAGGGTGAAGATGCCAGATATGATAATAGGATCTGGTACAATGGACAAGTACGGGATAGTACTGGACCCAAGGGAGGGTGTAAAGGTCCTAGGTGCAAGCCTACTCTTATAACATGGGATTCACGCCTTAACCTCTTAGTACCTACGAGGAATGTTGCCACGCTTGTAGCCTTAAATTTTTAACCTCTATCATTAGAGTAGTAACTTGGGAATCAGTCTACAGGTGATGTCTATGAGTGTTGTCCTCAGCATAAGGATACCTAGGAAGCTTAAAGAGGAGATGGAGAAGTTAAAGGATCTTATCGACTGGCGTAGTGAGATAATAGCCTTCATAGAGGAGAGGGTGAGGACGTACAAGAGGATGAAAGCCCTCCAAGAGATAACCAGGATGCTTGAGGAGCTCCCGGAAACCCCAAGGGGTATGGCGGAGAGGATTGTGAGGGAGGATCGTGACCGTCATTGATGCTTCAGCCTTAGCTAAGTATGTTTTCAAGGAGGAGGGGTGGAGGGAGGTTCACGGCTTCCTAGAGAGGGGAGCACTCTCTGTAGATCTTATTGTTAAGGAGGTTGCTAACGCCATATGGAGGAGGACGTTTATATTAAAAGTTGAGGGTGTAGAGCTAGCATCTAGGAGGTACCAGCTGCTAATTAGGATCGCTAGGGAGCTCCTGGTGCTCGAAAACGAACTCTCGTACCTCGATGAAGCATTCAGAATAGCCGTCGAGAACGGGTTAACGGTATACGATTCGCTATACATCGCTCAAGCGCATAAGCGTAAGGTAGCGCTGCTAACAAGCGATCGTGGGCAAGCTGAGGTGGCTAGGAAGCTCGGGTTACACGTGCACTATATACCTTAGCTACCTCCAAGCTCCTAGGATGAGAAGTATGTGTGGTTTAACGCTACACTTGCGTTGATCGATCCTGATGTCGTGGGGGTTGCTTAGACTGAAAGTTAGGGTTCGTATGCATATGCTGAGTTCATGGCTATGGCTAGTACTGGTTTTACATGCTTGGCTTAAAGTCCATAGTACCCGGTAGTGTGGCTTTGGATGATGTTAAGGTTACCTTGAGGAAGCTGGTTGAATCTGTTATCGTAGATGATGGAGTTGTAGGCTCTGTGAGAGCCAGGAGGAGCTCCTGGTACCTGATCAATGAGCTCTTAGACGAGCTGGGGTAGCGATTCCAAGCCCTTGGGGGCTACGGTGTTTTATTGATGAGATTAACGTTTGGATTGGGGGATCCCGTTGGGGTTTAGCTGGCATCCTCGACCTAGTCTAGGCTCCATTTAACCACCCTGTTTGCTAGCACTATCGCTATCACTAGCCACGCTACGAGTATTGCTGGTGGTATTAGTGGGTTTACCGCCACCTCTATTCCTCCTAGTGTTCTGGCTATCTGTGCTGCTGCAGCCGTTGGCGGTGTTAATGCTAGGTATCTTAGCGGCTCCGGTACCACCGTCGCTGGGTACAAAACCGGTGGTAGGAGTATTAGTAGCGTTACCACTGGGTTTGTTATAGCGCTTATGTTCATCGGCTTCTTCACAGCGAAGGCTATGATCAAGCCTACGAGCACTCCTAACGGCATTACAGCTAGTGATAGTACGAGGCTGTATGCTAGCAGCTTCCAGTAACCCGTTACAAACCCCATAGCTACCACTACAGGTATCTCTGCTATCACGAACACCGCTGATCCAATCGTGGCTCCGAGCACGTAAGCTCTAGGGCTTATAGGTGATGCTATCACTAGGTCTAAGACCTTCATAATCCTATGGTATCCCACCTCCTGCCCTACAGCGTTAACACCTACAGCGAACCCTATTGATATAACCCAACCTGATATGAGGAACCCCAGGCCCTCAACCCGGCCCCAGATGTACACTATTATGGTGAAGCCTAGTAGGAACATTAGATCCTGGAGTAGCCACATAGGCTGTCTTACAAGCCAACGTGATGTTAGAACCGCGACCCCCAGGACTCCTCTCGTGAAGCTCAACCCACGCCACCCCCTAGTATGGTATGGTATATGTAGGCATCCTCAAGGCTCACAGGCTCAACCGTAGCTGTAACCCCCTCCATCTCTGCCAGGCATGCTAGAGCCTCAGATCTACCCTTGAAGTAGAGTATCCTCGTACCACCTAGCTCTACTAGAGCAGCCCTACTACTACAGTTAGCGTTACCACCAGCCACCATCCTGTAGTTGAATGGTAGGCTTTCTACAAGCCTCCTGGGGGCCCCTACGGCTACAACCCTACCCTCCTTCACCATGACAACCCTATCAGCTATCCTCTCAGCCTCCCTCATGTCGTGCGTTGTGTATAGGACACTCCTACCCTCCCTAACAGCCTCTCTTATGGAGCTCCAAATGCTATACTTACCCTCAACATCGACATCGGATGTAGGCTCATCCAGGAATAGTACTGGTGCGCCAGTGGCTAGAGCCATGGCCGCTAGAACCCTCTTCCTCTGACCACCACTAAGGTCCCACCCACTCCTACCCCTAACATCCCATAGTCCTAGCGTTTCCCCGCTAACGGTACTTGATGGTATCTGTAAATATTTGCAATCCCGTTAGCGGGGTTGGGCCTAGGTGCGGGATCACTAGCTTCACCCACACCTCATGGGCCCCCGTCGAGCCCAACGCCATTGGGCTCCCATCTAAGGATAGATACTTTAGACCGATGTTTATAGCCCCTAAGACATCCCTCTCGACAACCCTACCATCAACATATGCAATCCTCAATACTACCTTCACTACCTTGAACCTACCTTTAGCCCCCCTCACCGCAGTGCGGATCACCAGGGGGCTGTAACCCTCAATCCTCTTCTTTGTGAAAGGATCTATGCTTGAGGAACCCCTCTCCGATACTCTTACAACGTGTACTGGTCTATCCTCTAGCAGTTTTATCAACGTAGCAATACTCCACTGGTGTATCCTATGTCTAAGCTTCCTACCCTTATTCTTCTCCATCCTCTCCTTATCATCTCCACTGATATCACCTATTACTACTACAGCGTTATTCTCTCTTGCAAGCTCCTCTATGAAGTTTACAACCTTGTACAGTAGATCTTTCTTCCTATCCCTCTCTCTAAGCATCTTAAGCTTCTTCTTAACCTCCCTTGTTTTAGTAGACTTACCCTTCGATATCCTCTTCCTCCTAACAGCGTAGGCTATGACCAGCTTACCAAGACCAGTCTCAATCCTAATAACCTCGACTAACACACCATTCCTGAATACAGCTATTGTTATGTTGTTCTCGTTAACATCAACTGCTATAACATTCTTCTTATCGTAGAGTATGGCGTATACCTTCACGAATGTTATGTATGCCAACACCCTCCTACCCCCATCTGTTTTCAGCTTAAGCTCGCTTGCAGGAATCCAACCACCATAGAGGTATCTAAGCAGTTGTCTGTTATTAGCGTAGCTAAGCTCAACCC
>Ga0079997_118479_pt1 | contig 58454 bp, 48 predicted proteins | sample PerSpoCPS_CMetaG_FD_69200 | JGI IMG/M metagenome (GOLD analysis project Ga0079997, IMG submission 69200) | Archaeal communities from Yellowstone National Park, Wyoming, USA - Perpetual Spouter C (PS_C) MetaG (SPADES assembly) (version 2) | ecosystem: Environmental > Aquatic > Thermal springs >... | reverse complement strand
CAAGGCAATGTTCTTTATCCGGGGTCCGTCCAGGTTAATTTAAAAGATAAAGGACCAGTCATTGCGTTCGACTTCGTCGACGGCGTAGTCGTCGACGAAGTCCCCGCAGCTGTAGAAGACGGGCCGGCCGTCGATAACCTCGATGCCCCGGAAAACGTGGGCGCTGTGGCCGAAAATAATGTCGGCCCCGTGCTCGACAAGCCTCCGGGCGGCCGTCCGGTGCTCAGCCGGCGGGTCGTAGCCCCAGTTCGGCCCCCAGTGGAGGGAAACGATTACCAGGTCTGCCGACGTCCGCGCCGCCGCGACCAGGCTGAGGAGCCCGGCAAACTTCGGGTCGGCCGGCCTGATGGGGACGTAGAAAATGCCCGGCCGGTCTTCAGTCGCTTCCCAGTCGGGCTGGTTGTCTGTGGCCGCAATGAAAACAACCCGGAGGCCGCCGATGTCGAGTTCAGCCGGCCGGCGGGCTTCGGCCAGGAGCCCGACGGCGACGGGTTTGTCCGGCTGCCGGTCGGGCCGTTCGGTCTGAAGACCTTTCTGCTGGTTGGGGACTGAACTGGTGAAAGGGGGAGAGTATGCCGCAGTGGGAGCCGTCTTATCTGGCGGTTTACCGGAGCGGGGAGCTTCAGCGGCGGGTGGAGTATGCCCGGAGCCTGCTGGCGAAACCGTGCCGGGTCTGCCCGCGGGAGTGCCCGGTCGACCGGCTCTCGGACCAGTTTGGGCTGTGTAAGGTCGGCCGCTACGCCTACGTTGCGTCGTACTTTCCCCACTTTGGGGAGGAGGACTGCCTGCGTGGGTGGAACGGTTCCGGGACAATATTTTTCAGTGGATGCAATTTACGTTGTGTCTTCTGTCAGAATTTTGATATCTCCTGGCAGCTCCAGGGCGAGCGGGTCACGCCCGTGCGGCTGGCGCGGATGATGCTGGAGCTTCAGGCCTGGGGCTGTCACAACATCAACTGGGTTACGCCCGAGCACGTGGTGCCCCAGATCCTTGAGGCTTTGCCCATCGCCGTTGAGGGCGGCCTGCGGCTCCCCATCGTCTACAACACCAGCGCCTACGACAGCCCCGAAAGCCTCGAACTCATGGAGGGTCTCGTCGATATCTACATGCCCGACTTCAAGTACTGGGACCCCGCCAAGGCCCGTAAGTATCTGAAGGCCGAGGACTACCCCGAAGCCGCCCGCCGAGCCATCCTCGAGATGCATCGCCAGGTCGGAGACCTCGTCTTCGACGAAAACGGCCTCGCCCTGCGGGGCGTCCTCGTCCGGCATCTGGTCATGCCGGGAGCCCTCGACGACACCCGGGCGATCCTTCGGTGGATCGCCGAAAACCTCGGTCGGGACACCTACGTCAACATCATGGACCAGTACCACCCCGCCGGGATGGTCAACGAGACCCGCTACCCGGAGCTGAACCGTCCCATCACGCCGGAGGAATACCAGACGGCCCTGCGCTACGCCCGGGAGGCGGGCCTCTGGCGTTTGGACTACCGATGGCGCCGGATATGGCTCCGCATGGCCCTTTGAGGAGACTCCCCCCAACCCCGCTAAAGCCATCCGTTTCTTCAGAACGTCAGACGGTACGTCAGGCCGAAGCTCCGGCCCGGTAGGGGAGCGACGTCTTTCAGGAACGACAGGTGATTCCGAGCCGTCTCGTTCAGCAGGTTGGTCCCCCGCAGGAGGACGTCGTGGACGACCCGGCCCTGGAAGAAGCGGTAGCCCAGGGAAACCCGGACCATCGTGTAGCCCGGGGTCGGCGTCTCGTGGGGAGCGACCCGCCGCTGGGCCGTCACCCGAAAGACCTCCAGGGTCCCCCAGGCCGGCCGGCCCCGATATTCCAGACGGGTGCCGAACCGCAGGGGCGGGACCCGGGGGACCGGCTCGCCCGTCGGACGTAGCTCGCCCCGTACGGCGTCGACCCATCCGCTGAGGGTCCAACGAGCTCCGACTGCGCGGTTTAGGTCTACGCTGACCTGGACCTCGCCGCCCATGAAGCGGGCTGGCCCTTGCCTGAACTGCGCGACGGGGAAACCCTCCCGGACTTGGCCCGTGGGCGCCGCATAGACGTAATCGGAAAACCAATACACAAAGCCGTTCAGTTCGGCCCGCCAGCGGCCCTCGGCCTTGCGGAGGGAGAGGTCTACAGAAGTGCTGGCCTCCTGCGTGAGGTCCGGTCGCCCGATCAGGAAGACTCGAGCCGGCGGGTCAGGTCCATCGGCAAAGAGCTCTTCGACGGTCGGGGGCCGCAGGCTCCGGGTCGTCCATAACGCCACGTAAAGGTCCCTCGGCAAGCGCCACAGGGCACCGGCCGCGGCCGACAGCCCCTGGAAGCTCCGCTCGAGACGACGGTCCCGGTCTTCGACCGTCTGGCGCTCGTACCGAAGACCCAACTGGAAGCGGGCCCAAGGCGTCGGGACTTCCTCCACGAGGAAGACGGCCCACTGGCGGGTCGCCGACCGGGGCAGGAAAGCCTCCGGTCCCGTCGTTTGAAAATGCTTCTGCGTGACCTGCACGCCCAGGACACCCGTCAGGGGACCGACCGGCCGATGAAGCCATTCAAGGCGTGTCTGCCACTCCCGATTCGTGAACCGGGTTCCACCCTCTTCCTCCTCTTCTTCGGCCCCGGTGGCCTCCTCGGCTTCCCGATGGCGGTAGTCGGTATAGCTTCCCCAGAGCCGCAGGCTTTGCGTAAAGCCCCAGGGTCGGCGAGTCTCGAGTCGGAAATTCAGACGGGCCTTTTCCATCTCGATGCGGTCCCGCGTTCCAGGGACGCCGTAATCGGACCGGAGACCCGAGGCGGCGAGGCCGACGGCGAGGGGGTCGGTCTGGTAGGCCACACCGAGGACACCCCGCTGAGCCTCGACGGCGCTGTTCGGGAGCCGACCGTCTGGAATCGCATAGTCGTCCGCGACGCGCTTCAGGAAGCCCGCCCGCCAGGCCCATCGGGCCGCGATACGACCGCTCAGGTCCGCCGAGCCGCCCCGCTCTTTGGAGCCGCTACTCCCAACGAGGCGGAGGCTTCCGTTCAGGGGTCGCTCCGGCAGGACCGACGGGATGTCTTCTCCGGTTACATGGACCACGCCGCCGATGGCGCCTCCACCGTACAGGAGTGTGGTAGGACCCCGGACGATCTCGGCCCGCTCCAGATCCATCGGCTCGACACTCACGGCACTGTCCGGCGTGACGGCGTAGAGGTCACCCGTCCCAAGACCGTCCTCTAACACGAGGACCCGTTCGCCGCTGAGACCCCGGATGACCGGCTGACTGGCGGCTGGCCCGAAATAAGTCGAGTGGACCCCCACTTCTCCGGCCAGCGTCTCGCCGAGGGACGCCTGCAAGCGCTCGTCCAACTCAAGACCGGCGACGACGCGGGCCGGTGGATAAGCCTCGACGGCGGGCCGAGGCTGGGGCGCCGCCGTGACGACGATCTCGGCGGCCCCGATGGGATGGGCTACGGTGAAATCGACGGTGAGTTTCTCGCCGCCCCGAACGGTCACCTGCCGCACGGCTCGACCCCACCGGGGACTGACGGCTTCAACCAAGTAGGTCCCCGGTGGAAGGCCCTCGAAGCGGAATGTCCCGTCGGGCCCGACCGAAACCTGCCGACCCAACTGGACGATCCGCACCGTCGCGTCGCCGACGGTCTGACCGTCTGCCGTAAGAACCCGGCCGAGGATGGAGCCCGTCTCCGAGGCGTCGGTCCAGCCAGCCAGGCTCACCCAAGCCAGGACTATCGCCCATCGAGGGGCTCGGTTTAGACGTAGCATCCGCATTGCCTTCCCCCCTGGATGATTCCAGATGCGGGCTATCTTAACTAACGCCGGTCGCCTGGGGGCCGGTTCCGGAGTTACTGGATCTCCTGCCATCCGGTCATCCGGACGGGGACCAGAAAACCGTTGGGCGGATGCTCGCAGTCGTAATGGATGGAAGCGTTGCCGCCGATGCGCATGACCTGATCGGCCGGCGCCGAACCGACCCGCCGCACGAGGGTCGAACAGTCGTTGGCGTCCTCGGCTACGACGAACCCGTCGATCCGGGCATTCCCCATGACCTGGACCTGTTCGTGGGCCGCCACGATGGCCGCCGCCCCGGGTTCGCCCGGCCCCGGCAGGGCCCCGCAGGCGGCCGCCTCTCCCTGAGTCGTCTTGATGTCCCGACGGCAACCGCGCGGGCCGATGACGACGTCGTCCCGGATTTGGATATCCCGCCCGGCTATCAGGGCATAGGGGAATTGGGGCGACGGGGGAATCATCTGGAAGTCTCCCTCGGCCCGGATACTTCCGTAGGCGATGACGGCCAGGGGCCAGGCCCCCTTGGGCATACCGAGCTCGCATCCGAGCGAGGCCGAACCACAGAGGACTTCCGGCCCATTCAGCTTCAGGTGAACATCCCCGTATACGAAGAGGACGGCTCCGTGCAGGGGCGAGTAGACGGGGGAAGTCGGCCGGAGGCGCCATTCCGGCGGCCCTCCCAGAACGGTGCTTCCATCGAAATCTGGGATGCCGTCCGGGTCCCGGTAGCCGGGGTCGGGACTCACTGGCAGGGCGCGGATAGTCGAATTGGGCACACTCTGGAGGGACCCATTCGTATCGTAGAAGTCTTCCCGATTGAGGTCATTGTCATTTTCCACCGAGTTCAGGCTGGCGTCCGGCGCGTCGCAGGGCATCGGGGCCTCGGCCCCAAAGAACTGAAATCCGTAAAATTCGCTCGACCCGCCGTCCGGGACGGGCGGGCCGTGGCCGGGGTCTTCTGTACATCCGGGCTCCCCGTTACAGGACGCCACTCGACCGCAGTCGTCAAGCTGGACGTCGGAGGGGTTGCTGAGGTCGTCGATCAGACGCCAGTCCCACCGCCCGAGGACGCTGTTCCAATACGCCTTGTAGACCCGGCCGACGTCGACGCTGGCGACCAGGGCAAAGTACTTGGGCTCGCTACACCGAAGCTCCGAGGGCAGGCTCCTGTCGTTTAAGGTATTGAAGACCTCCGGCCGCGGCACGAACCGCGCGTAGTACGGATTTACGACGGGGACGGGCATTCGCGGGCGGCCGCCCGTCTCCCCACCGATGAATACATTCCCCTCTTGGGAAAAGTTCCCGGTCGCCGTGGCGTTTTGGCAGACGCCGACGTCGGCGCCCGATCCCCCCAGGCGGAGGTCTCCGTTTGCATGGACGGACCCGCACTCGCCGCATATCAGGACGCCGTCGGTGACCATCAGAGAGCCGTTGACCCAGACGGCCGGGACGTCGACGGGGGGGCCAAACCAGGCCCGAAGCGTCCGACGGGCGACACCCCGGCGGGCCGCCGTTCTGCTGAGCTGAACGCCGTTGGCGTCCACGAAAATGGGGTACTCGGCGACGACCGTCACGCGGATTCGGCGGTCCCGGTCTTCGAAAGGCTGATTCGGCAGAGGGTCCTCGTCGTAGTTGTCGTCGATACGCACGTAGACGAGGCCCCGGTCCTCGCCGTCTCGGATGCGGACGGCCTCGTATGTCTCGGGCGTGCCGTCCCCGTCCCAGTCTCGGAAGACGACGGCGGAGGCCGTGTCCTCATTCGATCGGTTGAATTCTGAGACGTCGTTCAGGCTGAGGTCCCGAAGTCCCAGTAGGTTCCTACATCGGCCCGGCGGAGACTGGCAGACCGGGGTATTGGGACCCTGGAGGAGGGCCGTGAAGGAGGTCCCGCTATCGGCGGCTTTCAGGACTCGACGGCGGGCCCACTGGAGGCCCGCCTCGGCCAGGCTCAGGGCCTTCATGTGGTCCTGCTCGTTGACGGCGATGAGGCCCTCCGTGTCGCCCTGGAGGACCATCGCAAAGCCCAGGAGCATCAGGACCGTCATGACGAGCATCGTGGCGATAAGGGCATTCCCCCGCCGGTCGAACCGGACTCTCCGCTGGACGTTCCTCGGCCCGCCCCATCGACCACCGGGCCGTTTCTTCGGGGACCCGCATTCCGGATCTTGCGTCGGCATCCTTCCGTCTCCTCCGGGGCCTGCGCGGCTCCCCTAAGGAATTGAATGAATAAGGAGGGCTACATCGCGTCGTTCCGGAGCCGGACCTCGGTCCTCAGTTGGACGCTCTGGAGCGCCTGCATGGGCCCGGCCCGGTCCGTGGTGACAAGGGTGATGACGATGCGGGCCACGCGAGCCCGCTGAGCGGCGTCGAGTTCGGCCGAGGGCGAAGCCGACAAGGGATTCCCTTGGGCGTCCAGGTACTGAAGTATCAGTGACGTAACGTGGGTCGCCAGGACGGACCCGCCGGGACCGGGTGGCGGGAAGGTGTCGTCGGGCAGGGAGACCGTCCGGACTTGTCGGAGCAGTCGCCCGAAGGGAGGATAGTCCGAGTCCCGCACATACTGGTAGTAGACCTGTTCGATGGTGACGACCTCGCTCTTGGCCGCCTGGAAGATACCGTCGGTCACGCCGGGCGTGATGAGAAGAGCACCGTCATCGAGGACGCCCGTACAGCCGACTGCTTCCCACCGCCGCCGGTTCAAGACGACGACGAGGGGCCACGGCGGATTGCCGCATCGTTCCACGTAATACCGAGGGCTCTCCACGTACAGCCGGTCGGTGCCTCCGCCGGATGACGTCGCCGACCGGGTCAGGACCGTGGAGCCGCCGTCGATATCGGCCCGGAAGCCGATGGCCGTGTCCGTCGCATAGAAGATCGCTGGCGTCCACCGGGCCGTCCCGTTGACTTGGAAGCCGGTCGGAACGCCGTAGCCGATCATCCGAAAGTCGCGCTCCATCACCTCGAGGGCGATGCGGGCGTTGTCCTGGATGTTAACCCGGCGGTCGTTCCGGAAGCGGAGCCACTGGGCCTGGGTCAGGATCGAGTAGAGGGCCATCATCAAAAACATGAAGATGACCATCGAGACGAGCATCTCGGCCAGGGTAAAGCCGTCGGCGGAATCCCCCTTTTTCATCGCCGCCCTCCCCGACCCCTTCACGGGGCCAGAAACGTCATATGGCGTACGAGGACCGCCCCCCGCGGGAGGGGCCGCGGGTTCCCAGCGCTGTCATACCGGACCAGGTAACCGGCCTCGACGACGATTGTCTTCATATTCGGTTCCGGGGCGTCGGCCGTGACGATCCACCGCAGGGACCAGTCGGGCGAGAAGCCTGGGACTGGATAGTAGTAATCCGAGCTCCCACCGCCAACTGCTTGGATCGCCGGATGCACGCCCGGACTCAAGGCCGGGTCGTTGAAATCCAGTGCCCGAAGTTGGTCCAGTTTCTCGGCCGCCAGGTGGTTCAGGACCGACATGTGTCCGGCTCGAATCCCCATACGGGTCGCATAGACGAACATCGTCACGAGGCCCAGGACCCCGACGATGAGGATCGTCATGGCGACCAGCGCTTCGACCAGGGAAAAGCCCCGACCGGAAGCCAGCGCCCCAGGCTCCGCCGCCTCTCTCTCCCGGCTCATCGCTCCGTGATCTCGACCGCACCCGCCGAACGGACCGCAATCTCGGCCGACCGGTGCCGGCCCTGCAAAAGGATGAGACCGGCACCGGAACCGCCTATCGTTGTCGCCCCGCCGAAGGTATCAAACCGGACCTCGGCGGCGCTCCCCTCCAGAATCCGGACAGCCCACCCGGCAAAAGAAAACCGGTAACCGGGCAGGGGGCTCCAACCACCTCCCTCCAGACGCTCGATGACGTATGCATTGGGGGATGTTCCGTCGGTCTCGGGAAAGATCCGGACCCGATAGGGCGTCTTCTCTTTGACGGCCAGATAACGGGCCAGGCGCATGTGAATCTGGAGCTGGCTGGCCGCCGTCCGGAGTTGATACGCATGGTAAAACCGCACGAGGGCCGGCATCGACACCAGCAAGAAGAGGCCCATCAGAGCCAGGACGATCAGGAGCTCCAGCGTCGTAAAGCCGCGCCGAGGCCCACGCACGACACCCCCCAAAGGCAAACGGCTTTACTCATTTTAAACATTTTAGCATTTTCGGTCTGGGTCCCCAAGGCCCCGCGCCCGGGTCCCCCTACGACGCCGCACGAAAGCACCCGAAAGCTCAGGACGGGGCCGAAGAAGGCACCTCCCGGGCTCTTAAGGCCTCGTAGGCTTTTTGCATGACATCTCGCAGACGGGCGACGGCGCCGGAAAGGGCCTCCGGGGGGGTTCCCTCCAGTCGGACCGGCGGGAGCCACCGGATATGAGCGGTGACGGAAGGTCGTCGGAACCACCGCCAGGCATGGCGATGGAGGGCCTCGGCCGTCGCCCAATGAACGTCCGCCAGGGGGGTATACCGAAGGACCACGGGATAGACGGGCAGGCCCGTGGACTGGGCCAACGTGAACAAGCCCCGCCGGAAGGGTAGGAGGCCGTCGTGGTCTGAGATTCGGCCCTCAGGGAAGAAGACGACCCACAGGCCAGCCCGGGCCCGGCGGCGGAGGGCCTCGACTTGCCGCCGGATCGTCAGGGCGCTACCCCGTTGGACGAAGACGGTCCCGGCGTAGCGGGCCAGAAAACCGATGAAGGGCCAGCGTCGGATTTCGGCCTTGGCCGCAAACACGCAGGGGACCGTCGAGCCCAGCACGCACACGTCCAGGTAACTCAGGTGGTTGCTGACGACGATCCCGGGGGCCGTGACCGGCGGCGGGTCTCCCTCCGATACCGGACGGACGCCCCACAGACGCAGGAGTCCCCGAAACCACCGCTGGGCCCACTGGGCCCGACGCCGGAGCCGATGAGACCCCACGAGCGTGCCCAGAGAGGCCCCGAACGCAAGGCCCGTCCATAGAATCGTCGCTACCGTGCGCCAGATGGCCCGTACCATGGGCGGGGCACTCTGCTCTTCTTTCCCACAGGTCCCCGGTACCAACCCTCTATGGGGCCTGCATCCATTTCAAACTATAGGAAAGCCGCCACGTCTGGACCAAGGTGCAAAAGTGGACGTAAACCCCGGCTCGGGGCTCGGCATCGATCCGGTATCGGGTCCCGGGTCCCAGCTTCCAGGTACCCGGTACCGGATACCGGATCATCACCCCATTGCCTTACTGCCTTATTGCCTTACTGCCTTATTGCCTTACTGCCTTACTGCCTTATTGCCTTACTGCCCTACTGCCTATTGCCGCGCTTCCAGCCGACGGGTCTTGTCCGCCGTGGGTCCGACGTCATACGCAAAGAGCTCTCCCCGATGATTTCGGAAGACCCAGACGTCGGGCTGGACGGCGACCCGATAGTCGGGCTGGAGGGGAACCTTCCCGCCGCCGTCGGGAAGGTCCACGACGTAGGTGGGGACGGCAATGCCCGAAATGTGCCCCCGCAGGCCCTCCATGATCGCCAGGCCCTGAGTCAGGGACGTTCGGAAATGATGCGCGCCCCGGACGGGGTCGGCATGGTGGAGGTAATAGGGCTTGATGCAGGCCCGGACCAAGGCCCGATGGAGGGCGCGCTGGGTCTCGACGTCGTCGTTCACGCCCCGGAGGAGGACGGCTTGATTCAGGACAGGGACGCCCACCCGTAAGAGTAGCTGAACGGTTGCATGGGTCTCCAGCGTGACTTCCCGGGGGTGATTGAACTGGGTGAGGCACCAGATGGGACCATAGCGGTCCAGGACCTTCAGGAGGTCTGGGTCCCAGACCCGCATGGGGAGCGTCACAGGGATCCGCGTGCCCAGGCGGATGATTTCGACGTGGGGGATCGACCGCAGAGCCCGTAGGAGACGGGCCAGGAGGGCCGTCGGCAGGACCAGGGGGTCGCCCCCCGAGAGGATCACGTCCCGGACCTCGGAATGACGGCGGATGTAATCGACGGCCGCATCCAGATGCCGCACCGCCGTCGCCACGCCGGGTCGTCCCAAGATGCGTTTCCGGAAGCAGTGTCGGCAGAAGGTGGAACACATGTTGGAGACGATCAGGAGGACCCGGTCCGTGTACCGGTGAATGAGACCGGGGACGACCTCGAGACGGCGCTCGCCCAGGGGGTCCGGCGAGAAGTCCGTCGGGGCGGCGACTTCGGTCGGGTCCGGGACGGCCTGCCGCCGGAGGGGATCGGCCGGGTCGTCGGGGTCCATCAGACTGGCGTAATAGGGAGACAAGACGATCGGATATACGTCGGTGACCCGACGGAGGCTCTCGACGGCGTCGGGTCGAAGAAGCCCGAGCCGAGCCAGGTCGGCCGGCGTACGGATCCGATGACGCCACTGCCATCGCCAGTCGTACCAACGGCGTCGGGGCACGTCCGACCATGCCGGGACCCGGCGCCACGGAGCGTAGTCGGGGGGAATCCACCGTCGGAGGCACCGCCGGACCAGTCGGTCGTATTCAGTCCGCTGGGCGACACGCATGGGACCTCCTTGGGGAGCCGTTTGACAGTCTGGTTCAAACCCCGCCCCGCATCCAAACCCCGTTTGCCAGAACGGGTCGCGGCCGTCATCCCCGGGCATCGACCCTGCTGGAACGCGAGATGGGGAGGGGCTCCGGCGTCACCGGCCCGCCCAGGCCTCACTCGAGCCGGCCCGTCGGACCGACCAGCCGCTCGATGGCCCGCCACACGATCAGGCCCCCTTCGTATTCGGGGATGAAAACCTCGTTGGCCCCCGCGCCCCGGAGGGCTTCGGCGTATCGCAGGTTGCCGGCCCGGCTGATGATGTAAATATTTGGGTTCAGCAGACGGGCCGTGATGGTGATGTACAACGTGTCGGCGTCGTTGTCGATGACGACGGCGATCCCCCGGGCCCGCTGGATGCCGGCCTGAAGCAGGACGTCCCGCCGCCGGGCGTCCCCGTGGATGACCGGTAGCCCCTCCTTCAAGAGCTCCTTGTAGAGGCCTTCGTCCAGCTCGATGAGCACGAAGGGGAGACCTGCCTTCTGGAGCTGGTCGACGACCGTACGGCCGACCTGGCCGTAACCGCAAATGATGAAGTGGTCCCGCATTTGCTCGATTTTGGCCTCACTCATCAGCCGACTCCACAACTCCAGGCCGCCGTGCCCGAACAGCGTCACGAGGACTCGTTCGGCAAACCAGACCTGGAAAAAGAACACACTGGCATATACAAAGATGGCGACCGCCCGGGTCACGGGTCGAACGTGCCCGTGCAGGTCGATGGCGTGGGGGTGAGTGACCCAGTAGACGGCCTCCAGCCAGGGAATCCCTTCCAGATACACATAGACCGAGGCGATGACGGCATGAAAGCCGATCAGCGAGACAAAGGGAAACACCAGCGCCCGTACGAATCGCCACACGACCCGCATTCGGGGCATGCGAGCGAGCCTTCCCGGCATGACCGACTCCATGATGCCCCATACGGTAGTCGGACAGTGAGGCAGTCAAGCATACGGCCATAGCGCGAGGACGGGGTGCAGAATCGTCGAATCCATCGTCCGTTAGGACTTGAGCGCGACCCCGAAACGGTCGGTCGATTACCGGCACGACTCGACCCCGTCCCAGATTTCAAGGGACGGGAAAACCCGGGGTGGGGGATACGTCATGGTCGACGGACCGATTGCCTCGTTGCCTTACTGCCCGACCGCCTTCATCGCTTCGACCGAAAGGATTCGCGGGTTTGAGCCTACGGCTCATGCGCCTGGGGTGCGGGCGGCGTCCCCGTCGCCGAGGCCGACTTCAGGAAGTCCAGGACCTCCTGGCTGTGGACGGCGACGTCGACCTTCGAAAAGACCTTGCGGACGACGCCCTGGGGGTCGATGACGAAGGTCACCCGGCGGGCCCAGCCGAGGGGGTTTAGGACGCCGTACATCCGGGCGACCCGCTTGTCGGGATCGGCCAGCAGAGGGAAATTCAGGTTGTACTTTTGATGGAATTTCTTATGAGAGGAGACGTCGTCGACGCTGACGCCCAGGACCTCTACCCCCAGGGACCGATACAGCCCCACGGCGTCCCGAAAGGCACAGGCCTCCTTCGTACAGCCCGGCGTGTCGTCCTTCGGATAAAAGTACAGGACGACCCACCGACCTCGGAAGGCCGACAGCGTCACGTCACGCCCGTCCTGGTCCTTCAGCGTGAAGTCTGGGGCCGGCATTCCTTCCCGGACGGCCTGCCTTTCGGCCCGGGCCAGGCCCAGAAGGCCCAGAAGCAGGGTCCCCAGACTCAGGATAAGCAAGAGCTTCATGGCTCCCTCCTCAAGCAAGGATGAGTCGGAAGGGGCGGCAGGTCCGATGAACGACCTGTCTATCCATCGGTCGGTTCGGGAAGATTCCCCTCAGCCTCGTCGGTCCAAGGCCGGTTGGCCCAATTCATGGCCTTCTCGAAGCCCTCGGCCAGGACAAGGCGGACGACCTCCACGGCCCGGTCCAGCATGACCTCCACGGTGGGCCACTCGTCGGCCGAAAAGGGGGCCAGCACAAAGGCCGCCACGTCGGCCGGCTTGGGGTTCACGCCGATGCCCATCCGCAGACGGGGGACCCGGTCCGTCCCGAGGGCGGCGAGGACGGAGGTCATGCCCTTATGACCCCCGGCGCTCCCCGCTGTCCGTAAGCGGATCCGGCCCAGGGGGAGGTCCACGTCGTCGTAGGCGACCAGGATCTCACCCGGCTTCCAACCATACCGGGACTGGGCAAGTCGGACGCCTGAGCCGCTCAGGTTCATATAGGTCAATGGCTTAACCAGGTAGAGGTCCCAGTCCGCCCACCGGACGGCAATGACCTGCACGACCCCCTCGAGGGTCCGCTTCTTTTGGACCTGGGCCGACCGCCGGATGCGGTCGACCAGCATAAACCCGAGGTTGTGACGGGTCCGGGCATAGACCTCACCCGGATTCCCCAGTCCCACGACGGCCCGCAAGAACGGCGAGGTCCCCACGGGTTATTCTTCCTCTTCTTCCGTCTTCCCGCGCCGGATGACTTCGGGCTCCGGAGTCTCCGCCAAGGCCGGGGTAGCGGCTTCCTCGACGTATTCCTCGGCGGCCGTAAGGGTCACGATGATCGCATCGGGGTCCTCGACGGCCCGGACGCCGGGCGGGAGCTTCAGGTCCCGGACCTGGACGAAGTCACCCAGCTCCAGGCTTGAGATGTCGACCTGGATGACTTCCGGGATGTCCTTAGGGAGGCACTCGACTTCGAGCTCCCGGACCAAGAACTGGAGGACGGCGCCGGCCTTCAGGGCCGGGGGCTCGCCGATCAGGCGGATAGGGACCCGCAGGGTCAGGGCGACGTCGGCCCGGACGGCATAGAAGTCGGCGTGCAGGAGGGTATCCCGGACGGGGTCCAGCTGATAGTCTTTCAGCAGGCAGAGCCAGCGCTGGTTGTCGTCCGTCCGGAGCTCCAAAAGCGTGTTCTCGGCCGCCCCCTGCTCCAGCAGATGCACGATGGGCCGGGGGTCCAGCTCGATGGGGACCGGTGTGCGGCCCGGACCATACACGATGCCGGGGATGCGACCCCGCTGACGGACCTTGCGGGCGGCTTCCTTGCCGACCTTCTCTCGGATTTGAACCGGTATCGTCATCGTCTGCGGCATGGGGGACCTCTCGCGAAGGCGTCTCAGAGGTGACAGAGTGACGAAAGGACAAGTGACGAGTAACGAGTGACAAGTGACGAGTAATCAATCATAGGAGTTACGCCGTTGAAGGAAATCGGATCCACGCCATCCGTGGGGCCAGGTATAAGTGACGAGTAACGGGTGACGCGTAACGAGTAATCAATCATTGCCGTACTGCCGCATGGCCCTACTGCCGAATGGCCGTACTGCCGTAAAACAGCCCTGCCCACTGCGTAAGTCCTGTACTGTATTATAGGGTGAGGGCCCGAGGCGGACAATGGGGCATTGAAGACCCGCCGGGTCGGATGCTACATTGGAAGAGGAGGTCCCTATGGTCCGCATGTTGAAGGCTGAGGAGATTCGGGAGTCCCTCCGTCGGGAAATCATCGGCCAGGACGAGGCCATCGAGGCCGTCGTCCGGGCCGTAACGGTCGCCATGCTGGGGGTGACCGACCCGAAGCATCCCCTGGGAACGTTCCTGTTCATGGGTCCGACCGGTACAGGCAAGAGTGCCATGGCCCGGGCCCTGGCCAAGGTCCTCCACGGAGACGAAGATAAGGTCGTCGTCGTCAACTGCACGGAGTTCAAGCACAGTCATGAGGTCAGCAAGCTCATCGGAGCGCCGCCCGGGTACGTAGGCCATGACCAGCCCCCCTTCATCACGCCGGAAAAGCTCCAAGACCGCTTCACGGTCGTCGTCTTCGAGGAACTCGAAAAGGCTCACCCGGCCCTGTTCGACTTGCTCCTTCAGGTCCTCGACAACGGGGAGCTCTACACGGCTAAGGGGGAGCGGCTTGACTTCACGAAGTGTTTCATCATCATGACCAGCAACGTCTCGGCCCGGGAGATCGACGACATCACGAAGGAGGCCATCGGCTTTCAGCCGCCGAACCCCCCGGAGGAGGACCCCGACAAGTTCGACCGGCACATCCGTCAGGTCTGCATGCAAGCCCTCGAACGGTTTTTCCGGCCTGAATTTATCAACCGTATCGATGAGATCATCGTCTTTCGTCGGCTCAAGATGGACCACCTTCAGAAGATCCTGGACAAGTTCCTGCTGGACACGCGAGCCCGGTTTGCCATCGCCGGCATCGGGACGGTCATCACGGACGAGGCCAAGCAGTTCTTGCTCCAGAAGGGGACGAACCTGCGGTACGGCGCCCGACCCCTGAAGCGAGCCGTCCGGCAATATCTGGAGTACCCCCTCGCCCAGTTTGTCATGCACCACGGCGTTTCTGAGCGGGAAGTCGTCTATGTCCTGGCCGACCCACCGAACGACGCCCTCCGATTTGAGGTGCGGCCCCTCAAGAAGGGTGAGTTGATCGTCATGAGTTGAGGCCCCTATCCACTGTCCATCGGTCCCGTCCTTTCCGTAAGGATGGTCCCAGCTATGACGCGTCGGGAACGCTGGCAGGCATGGGTCCGGCAAGGCCCCCATCTGTATGTCATCACCGACACGGGGTATGCCGGGAAGTCCCACGTCGAAATCGTCCAGGAGGCTCTGGCCGGCGGGGCGGAGCTCATTCAGCTACGGGACAAGACGCTCCCGGATAAGGCCTTTTACGAACAGGCCCGGGTATGTGCCCGCCTGTGTCGGGAAGCCGGGGCCTGGTTTTTCGTCAACGACCGGGTCCACATCGCCCTGGCCGTCGAGGCCGACGGCGTCCATGTCGGTCAGGACGACCTGCCGCCGGACGTCGTCCGCCGTCTCGTTGGAGACGACATGCTTATCGGGCGCTCGACTCACAGCCCCGACGAGTTCCGCCGGGCCCATCGGGAGGAACCCGTCGATTATGTCGCCTTCGGCCCCATCTTCGCCACGCAGACGAAGCCCCAGGCCATCCCCCTGGGCGTACCCCTTCTGCGGGACATGATGAAGGAGGCCGTTCGGCCCGTCGTGGCCATCGGGGGGATCACGTTAGAACGACTGCCGGCCCTGATCCCGACGGGCGTAGCGATGGTGGCCGTCGTGTCGGACATCCTGACGGGTCGGATCGCCGACCGGGTCGCCGCTTACCGGGCGGCCCTGGGTTCCCTTGCCTCTTGAGGCCTGCCTGCGTTATCATCGGCAGCCTGTGGCTCTGAGGTCTTCCATGCCAGAAGAGAGGGCGTGCACCCAGTGTGGGGCGTCGGAGATGGAGACGACCTTGCGGAAGTGCCCGATATGCTTTCGTCTCGTCTGCGTCGCCTGCGCGTACCGGGCGATGGGCCGCTACTTCTGTAGCCGGTCTTGTTCGGACATCTTCTTCTTTGGGGACGAGGACGAGGCATAGATGCGGGATGCAGGATGCGGGATACAGGATGCAGGATGCAAGATGCAGGATATGGGGTGCAAACCCCCGGGTGCGCGTTTTTCGGAACATGAACGGGAATCCCGCCGGTATCCCAGCCTTCCATTCAGTGTCAGGTACCAGGTACCGGGTTCCAGATGCCGGGTCCTGGTACCTGGGACCTGATACCCGGTACCGAATCGACGCCGAGGGCCGGACACCGAGCACCGAAGACCGAGTCGGAGGACCGGTTACTGGAAAACGCGTCCATCGGGTTCATATCCTGCATCTTGCATCCTGTATCCTGCATCCCGCATCTTGCATCCCGCATCCATCGGCCATCTATTTGGTGAAATATGGACGGGTTCGGGTCTGCTGTCGTCTGGATGAACGGTCAGATCCTGTCCGGTGCCCAGGCCACTGTGCCTGTATGGGACCGGGGTTTTCTGTTCGGCGAAAGCGTCTATGAGACCTTTCGGACTTACGAGGGGATTCCCTGGCTGTTTGTCGAGCATTACGAGCGTCTGGTCCGGTCGGCCGACCAACTTTCCATCCGGGTTCCCTACTCGATGGCCGAGCTGTGGGAGGCCTGCCTTCGCCTGGCCGAGGTGTATCGTCCTCAGGAGGCCTACCTCCGCATCATCGTCACGGGCGGCCTCAGCGACGTCGTGCTGGAGCCGCCTCATGAACGGAAACCCAACGTGGTCATCCTCGGCAAGGTCTTTCAGGCCTTCCCGGCCCTTTGGTACGAGACCGGGGCACCTGTCGTCATCGCCCGGGTCCGACGGAATCCGGCCTTTGCCCTGGACCCTCGGATCAAGTCCTCCAATCTCCTGAACAACATCCTGGCTTACCGGGATGCTGTCCGGGCCGGGGCTGCCGAGGCGATCATGCTGAACTATGAGGGCTGGGTCGCCGAAGGAGCCAGTAGCAACGTGTTTATCGTGAATGCCCGGGGCGTCCTTCAGACGCCGTCCCTGGACGTCGGTCTCCTGGAGGGTGTGACCCGCCGGTGGGTCCTTCAGATATGCCGTCAGCGGGCGATTCCGGTCGAGGAAGCCCGTTTTGCCCTGGAAGACCTCCGGCAGGCCCGGGAAGTGTTCGTCACCAGCTCGTTGAAGGGCATCCTCCCGGTCACGTCCATCGACGGTCAACCCGTCGGAAACGGGACCGTCGGGCCCGTGACCCGTCAACTCATGGAATGGTACGACGAGGCCGTCCGGGCTTACGTCGAGCGGGTCCGTTCGGACGGGGTCCCGCTCCCGTACTGCTGAGTCGGGCATGAAGGGACGGAGTGATGAAGGGACGAAGTGACAAAGTGACGGAGTGACGAGTGACGGGTAACGGGTAAAGGAGTTACGCAGCCATCCGTCGAGCCAAGGGTTCGAATCATAGCCCTAATGCCGTATTGCCGAATGGCCGTACTGCCGTAAAAGGGCTCTGCCAACTGCGTAAGTCCTAAACCTATTGCCCTATTGCCGTACTGCCGTAGAAGACTCTGCCACTCGAACGAGCGGGGCTTGGAGAAGGGAGTGATTCGATTCGGCCCCTTCAGCGTGGGCGTCTTCCTCCTCAGTAGCGGGACGACCCTACTGGTGAGCGCTCTCGTCCTGGCCGGGATGGCCACCTGGCAACCTTCGGCGTTCCCCCCGAATTGGCCCTTCGTCGTGGTGGTGATGACCCTGCCGGGCCTGGTCTTCCTCGGTAGCGGCATCCTCTTGATGTACTGGAGCATGTCGCAAGCTCCTGGGGCCTCTGCCGTAGAGCATCCGACGGAACGTGTGATTCGAGAGGAACGGGGTGTCGCCCCGAAGGAAGCGGCCCCGTCGGTCATTCCGACGCCGCCGGCGCCTCCTCCACCTCTTGAACCCTCGGTTCCGGCCGAGCCCCTTCATCCGCCCTCACCGCCGCCGACTGCCTCGGAGCCCTTTTGGACAGCCTGGCGTTTAAGCCTCATCGCCGGCGCGCTCATCCTGTTCATCGGAGTGGCCTACTTCCTGCGGTCCGTCGTCGTGCGGTGGCCGGAGACAGGTATCGTCCTGGCCTTGATGACGGGCATCGCCGTCCTGACCCTGGGTCACCGCCTGATTCAGCGGGGTTGGCGGGCCTTCGGCTTTGGAATCGACGCTCTGGGATTGGGGATCCTGTACCTGTCTCTGTATGCGGCCTTTTGGCGTTACCGGTTCATCCCCCAAGCCGTCGCATTCGCCGGCATGGCCCTGACGACCCTGACGGGCGTCGGCCTGGCCCTGCAGTACAGGTCGGCCTTCCTGATCGTCATGGCCCTGACGGGCGGATTCCTGACGCCCCTGTGGCTCTCGACCGGACCGATCCAAGAACATCTCCTCTTTCCCTATCTCATCGTGCTGGACCTGGCGATTCCGGTCATTCTGGCCGTGCGCCGCTGGCGGGTCCTCTACGGGATGGCCTACTTCTGGACCCAGGTTTACTGGTGGGCGTATCTGCTGGACGCCTACGAACCCGACCGTCTGACTACCGCTCTGGGTTACGGGACGGGGCTGTTCCTGATCTTCTTGGTCGCTCCCCTGCTCTATCCCTGGCTCCGACCGGAACCTCTGCCCTTCTTGGACCTCATGGTCGTCCTGGGCAACGGCATCTTGGGCTTTGGGTCCGGGTGGTACCTTCTGTCCGAACGCTTGGAATCGGCTGGCGTCCTGGGACTCCTACCCTTGGGCTTTGCCGGGGTTTACGCCGCCGTCGCCGCCGTGACGGCCGTCCGGGCCCGCCATGACCGGGTCCTGCGAGATTTCCTGGGGAGCCTGGCCGTCGTATTCCTGACACTCGTATTTCCGGTCCAGTGGGACTGGCACTGGGTGACGGTCGGATGGGCCGCCGAGGCCGTTGCCCTGACATGGCTGGGGACGAAGACGGGCCAGCGGCCCTTCCGTCTGGCGGCGGGTGTCGTCACGACCCTCATGCTGACCCACCTACTGGTCTTCGACACGCCCCTCCGGGACGGTGCTTCCGCCCCACCCTTCTGGAATGTCCGGACGGCCAGTTATGGGACGGCCATCGTCGCCCTCTTTCTCCAGCAGTGGCTTCTCCGACGGGTTTCTACGAGTGGAGGTGCCCCCGGAACTATCCACCGGGACCCACGTACCTGGGCATGGTTCGGAATATATGCCCTGGCCTTCCTGTGGCTGGTCCTGGAGACGTGGCGCTCGATGGGTCTCTGGGGCCTGGCCGACTGGCGGGGGACGGCTCTGATAGCCATCGGAGCCTCGTTCAGTCTGGTAGCCCTACTCGTTCCCCCGACGCTGACTCCCGGCCTGTGGCGATTCATCGGGGGTACCGTCCTCGGGATGACGGTCCTGTATCTGCTTGTCCTGGAGGTCCCCTTGAGGCCCGGCCCACCGGTCGTCTTGAATCATCGGACGGCCAGCTTCCTGATCGTCGTCGGGGCTCTGGCCGTTTTAGCCCTACAGGCTCGACGGCAGGCGAAGGGAAGTACCTTTCAAAGGTTGGGCATTCTGACGTACTTCCTCTCCCTGCTGTGGGTTATCCTGGAGACTACTTACGCCCTGGACCGCGCCGGACAGCCCGACGACGTGCGAACGGCCTGCGTGACGGGTCTTCTCAGCTGGGGGGCTTTACCGGCCTTCCGTCTGGGCGTGACCCGGGGTTGGCGAGGCATGGCCCGGACGGGTGGGGGACTCCTAAGCTTGAGCATCATCAAGCTCTTCGTTTATGATTGGGTCGGTGGCGGCACGCGGGGTTTTTCCCGGGCGGCGGCCTTCATGACCGTCGGTCTCGCGACCCTCATTGCCGGCTGGTGGACCTATCGGAAGCGCGGGTAACGAGAGATGGGGAAATCCCAGACGGGGGACACCTCCCGATCAACTGCCCGATTACCTTACTGCCCAACTGCCGGATTGCCCTTACTGCCTGAGGTAAAGATGCGGCTGAAAGCCTGGGCCGGCTTAGGCTTGCTGATCCTGCTGGCCTGTGCCGCGCCCGTCGAGTACCACGGCCGGAAGGTCGGCGGTGGATTCATCCTCTGGAGCGTGCCCGGTGAAATCTCGATGGGCCGAGAAGCCATCGCCGAGCTGGAAGCCGAGGGCCTGCCCTATCTGGAAGACCCGACCGTCCGGGCGACCCTCGACCGCATTACGGGCCGGCTCGTCGCCGCCGTGCCGGCCACCTTCCCGAAATATCCCTTTCATTTTGCCGTTATCGATGACTGTGTCGTCAACGCCTTCGCCCTGCCGGGCGGACCTATCCGGGTCCATCGGGGTCTGTTGGTTAAGACCACCGAGACGGAAGCCGAGCTGGCCGGCGTCCTGGCCCATGAGATGGGCCACGTCCTGGGCCGCCACGGGTCCAAACGCATGTCGGACTTATTCCTGAAGTTGGGTCTGCTGGCGGCCGTCGTCACCGTGGCCGACGAGGTCGAAAAGGGCCATTGCAAGTCCGTGAATCGGGACGAGTGCAAGAGCACCTGGAGTCAAGTCATCGGCGTCGTCGGCTACCTGGGCGTCGTGCTGTCGAGTCTGGCCTACTCGCGGGACCAGGAGAGCGAGGCCGATTGGATCGGTGCCCAACTGATGGCGGACGCCGGCTATGATCCGGAGGGCATGGCCCGGGTTTTCGACAAGTTCGCTCAGATGAAGGCCGAACAGGGCGCGTCCGAGACGGCCTTTCTCAATCGCATCCTCTCGACCCACCCGCCGAGCGCCGACCGCGCCGTCCGGGTCCGGGAACTTCGGTCCTCCCGGGTCGGACCCCGGGCCGACCTGGCGCTCGACACACCTGCCTTTCCCCGCCTCCGCCAGACCCTGCGGAACCTGCCGCCCCCGGCCTATGAAGACGCCATGACGGCCATTGCCTGCTCGGTCAACCGCCGGACCTGTGGAGAACGTCGGGAGGAGTGCTACCGACGGCTCCTCGTGTGCAAAAAGGACGAGTGCGACGCCATTCGGGAGCAGTGCACTTACATCGAAAACGAGTGCTCCAAGTCCGAGCGGGAGTGCCGGGCCTTCGAACGGGCTGTAAGGTCGCGCCGGCCCAGCTGTTAAGGCCATCGAGGGCGAGCGGCCTCTCGCGAGTCGCCACTTACTACGGACTATCCCCCAACCCTTCTCCCCACCCACCTCGTTCCCGTCACTCGTCCCCCGTTACTCGTCACTCGTCACTCGTTACTCGTTACTCATTACTCGTCCCCCGTCCCCCACCCCTCGCTATCAGGGACTTCCGGGATGAAACTTTTAGGGACGTGACGCTTTGATCTCTTTGAGAGAGCACGGCAAGGGCCGATGACGGCCCGGATGGGCCTCCAGGACCCCATCCGAGGTGAGCATGGATGACCGAGAGGTCGAACGGGCGCGGACGGGCGATGCGGAAGCCCTCGACCGACTCATGACGGAAGTTTACACGACGGTTTACACCTACGCCCTGCAGTTCTGGCGGGACGTGGACCGGGCCCAGGACGCGACCCAAGAGATCTGCTACCGGGTCCTGCGGGCTCTCCCCAAGTACCGGCCCGAGGGGCGTTTCCGGACGTGGGTACTCCGGATCGCCTTTAACTATCTGCGGCACCAGTGGCGGTACGAGCGACTCCGCCGGTGGTGGCCCCTGGCCCGTGCGGAAGGGGCCGAGGACGCTCGAGAACTGGACCCGGAGACCCGCTGGGAGACGGACGCGACCCTGACCTGGCTGATGGAGGGTCTGCGACAGCTGTCGCCGGCCGAGCGGAGCGCCCTCATCCTACGGGCCTTTCACGGCCTGCCCTACGAGGACATCGCCGCCGCCCTGGGCTGTTCTCTGCAACAGGTCAAGAACTACTTGTTCCGAGGCCGTCAAAAGCTCCGCCGTCGCTGGATGGAGGCACATCCCCATGAAAATCCGGTGCCGTCGCTTTCAGGTCGCCTGGATGGAAGCTCTGGATGAGGGCCGCATGGTCCCGGCCGAAGTCTCCGCCCATTTGGACGGGTGTGCGGACTGCCGAACGTGGGTCCAATACTTAGAGGCCGAACGCCAGGCCGTCGCCCGGTGGACGCCCCCAACCGTCTCGGCTCGGGCCTGGGTCCCGGCCTTGATCCGGCCCCCGTCCGCACGACGTCTTGCCTGGGCATGGAGCCTGGCCGGTCTGGTCCTCGTAGGATTAGGCTTGGGCCTTTGGTGGACTGTCTATCGTCCCCAACCCCTCCGGACCGACGCCGACATGACCGATACCGTGACCTTCTGGATGGAGGGAGATGTCCTGAGCGACGTCCCCGATACCGAGGAGGTCCCCTCTTACTTAGAGCGTTCGGGCCTCTGGTGGACCGAGGCCGACCTCCAAGCCCTGGAACAGGGCACCACCTCTTCGGTCCGACGGACTCAGCCCCTGGAATCGACGGCCCCGCATCGGACGGGGTACGGCCGGTTGACCGTGTGACGCCTCATGGGCCGGTCCGGGGAATTCGAATTCAGTCATAGACACATGGAGGTTTCCGATGAAGCGAGCGACACCCTTCCTCATCGGTGGCCTGCTGATGGCCGCCGTCGTTTGGGCCGGTCCGGGCCCTATGGGTCGCTGGTGGCAACACCCCCGGATCCAGCAGGAGCTGGGTCTTCAGTCCGATCAGGTCCGCCAGCTGGATGCCATCTACTATCGGTATCAGCCGGAGTTGATGGACCTCCAAAATGCAGTCGGGAAGAGCCGTCTCCAGTTAGAACAGGCGATGTCGTCGGCCCAATGGGACGATCGCCAGATCATGGAGGCCGCCCGTCAGCTCATGGAAGCTCGGAATCGGCTGGAAATGAAGCGGCTGGAGATGATCCTGAGTATGCGGCGGGTCCTCCAGCCCGACCAGTGGGAGAAACTTCAGTCCCTCCGGCAGACCCTGAGATCCCGTTGGATAGAGCACTGGATGGAACGGCGTGGACGCCGGCCTCCGCCGGGTCCGGCGCCCGAGGACTCCCGGCCTCCGAGATGAATCCCCCTGCTTGCAAGAGCGGGATTCCGGGCAAGCAGGGTCCCCGGTGCCGGGTAGATGGGATGTCCGAATGAAAACAGGCATTCTCCTCCAAAGGTCGGGTCCGTGACCTCCCCCTTCATCCACCAACCTCCTTGGCTCTCGGACCCGACCCCTTCTTTTCCTTGGTACCAGGTACCGGGTTCCAGGTGCCGGGTCCTGATACCCGGTACCGAATCGACGCCGATGACCGAAGACCGAGCCGGGCAACGCACCGATTGGGTTTGCTGGCTTCCCCCGCATCTTCCTACTCGTCACCCGTCCCTCGTTACTCGTCACTCATTGCCCCATCCCCTGTCCCTATGAAATGGCCGTTTGGGCTTCCTCCAGGCGCAGGGATACCAGGCGGGATACACCCTGGTCCATGAACACCCCGTATAGGGCATCGACCCACTGAATCGTCCGCTTGTTATGGGTGACCAGGATGAACTGGGTCCGGTCCGAGCAAGCCCGCAGACTCTGCATGAAGCGGTCCACATTGGCGTCGTCGAGGGGCGCGTCCGCCTCGTCGAGGATGACGAAAGCCGCCGGTTGAAGGTCATTGGCGGCCAAGAGCAGGGCGATACCCAGCAGGGTCTTTTCCCCACCGGACATCTGGAGGAGGCCCCGGAGTCGTCGGCGGGGGTGTCGGACTTCAAGGCCCACCCCGCTGTGGAGGGGGTCCGAGGGATCAAGCCACACGAGCCGAGCCTCGTAACCGTTCAGGAGGTGGCGGACATGGAGGCTCAGCGACTCGTTGAGACGTTCCAAGACGACTTGAAGGCGCTCGAGCATCTGGCGGTCCAGTCGGGAGAGGGCCGTTTGAAGTCGTTCCAGGCCATCCCGCAGGTCTGACTGCTGGCTTCGGAGGAAGCGGTATCGCTCGGTCAGGCGCTCGTATTCCTGAAGGGCCATGAGGTTGACGGGACCCATCGCCGCCAGTTCATCCTCCAGTCGCTGAAGCTCACGGACGTCGCCGGCCGGCGGGGGTACTTCGGCCAAGAGGTCTGCCGGCTGGACCTCCGGTAGGACGGCCGCCAGACGCTCCTGAAAGCTCTTCCAGCGAGCTTCCCAGTCGGCCCGCTGAATTTCAGCCATACGGATTTCGTCCAGGACACGCTGACGCTCCCGGTCCAAGTCCTGCAGGGCCTGCTCCGTCTGACGGAGCCGCTGGAAGGCGTCCCGCCACTGGGCCTCCAGGGCCTGAAGGGCTGAATCTGCCTGATCGCGAGCCTGCCGGGCCTGCTGAAGTTCTTGAAGACTCTGGTCCCGCCGTGCATGGGCCGCGGCGAGCCGCTGATGCCGCTGGAGAACCTCGGAACGGAGAGACGAGAGGCGGTCTTGAAGCTGGGTCCGACGCCGCTCCAACCGCTGGAGTTCCTCCGTTTCCCGACGGACCTGCTGGTGGGCTTCCCCCAGGAGCCGTTGCAGACGGAGCCGCTGGGCTTCCAGGGATGTCGCCTGAGCCGTCTGGACCTGACGGGCTGACTCGACCTCCGCCAGGGCGGCGTCCAGCTCTTCCTGCCGGGCCGTCTGCTCCCGGACCTGCCGATGAAGTCGGGTCAGACGGTCTTGAATCTCCGCCCGCTGGCGCTGGAAGCCCTCCAACTCCTGGGCGATCAGCACCGCCTGATTCTGGAGGTCTCGAAGTTCCTGAAGTCGGGCCTCCCGACGTCGGCGCAAGTCGTCCAAAGCGGCCTTACACTCGGCGTAGCGGGCGACCCAGGCCCGAAGCTCATCCTCCTGGGCTTGAAGCCGGGCCGACTGTTCAGCCCAGACTTGCTGAACGGCGGCCTGCTCCTGCTGGGCGGACTGAAGCCGTCGCTCCGTCTCCTCGAAAAGGCGTCGAAGGCGGAGAAATCGGTCCACCTCCCCGACCGGCGAAGCATTCCATCGGATGAAACCCGGAAGCCGTATCCAGGCACCCTCTGCCGAGATGCCCCAAGGGACCCCGCCCGCCGTCCGTATGGGGAGGCGGCCAAGGGCTTCGACGACCCAAGCCGGCAGGCGGTCCGTCTCAAAGGCGACTTGCCAGGTCGGGCCGTCCGCCACCGGTCTCGATAGGACCTCCTCGACGATCCACACGGTGGCCGACGGGGCCTGACATTCGGCAAAGACCTCGACGAGCCGTTCCGCCGCGACGGCGTCCCGAGCCAGCCAGGCATCCAGGAGACCAACCCCCCAGCGAGCGACGGCCTCGGTCCATTCGGACCGGACCCGCAGGGCGTCCCGGACTCGAAGGACCTGGTCCCGAAGCCCCCAGCGGTCCAGGGCCCGATCGACCGCCTCGGGCGATCCCGGGTCCAGCGTCCGCAGGGCGGCTTCCGTCTCCTCGAGGCTTTGACGAAGGGACTGGACCCGCTGTTCTGCTTCACGGAGCCGGACCCGAGCCTCATGGACGGCCTGCCGAAGGGCCTCGACCTCGACCTGTCGGGTCTGGACCTGGGTCTGCAGGTCCGCTACTTCGGCTTCCAGGGCGGCGACCGAGGCATCCATCCCCTGAAGGGCCTCTTGGACCGCCTGCACCTGCCGGTTCAGCTCGGCCCGCCGCTTCTCCCGCTGGTCCGCCCAGTCGTCCAGCCGACGGGCCTGGACCTGCCAGTACGCGATCTGACGCCGGGTCTCCTCCCGCTGGGCCTCCAGGACGGCCCGCCGTTGCCGGAGGTCCTCCCATCTGCGTTCGAGTTGCCGACCGCTTTCCTGAAACTGAGCCCACTCGGTCTCCAGTCGCTCGTGCTCGGCCTCCAGAGCCCGCTGATGCGCCTGAGCCGCCTCTTGCCGTTGCCGAACTACCCGTATCTGCTGTTCGAGGTCCTGAAGTTGGTCCTCCAGCTGGGTCTGCTGATGAAGGGCCTGCCGGTAGAGCTGTTCGGCCTGCTGATATTCAGCCTGAGCCGCCTGCCATTGGCGCTCGGCTTCCTGAAGCCGTCGGCCGGCGACCTGGACGACCCCGCGCTGGCGGTCCCGGAGCCGTTGGAGCTCTTCCGCCTCCGACCACTGCCGCTGGTAGCGTACCTGAAGGTCCAGGTACTGCCGGTCCAGGGGTTCGATCTTCTGCCGGAGTCTCCGAAGGGTTTCTTCCAACTGCTGACCCTCGGCCTGAAGGGCGTGGGCTTCCCGGGCCAGAAGACCCCGCCGGATGGCAGTGATGCGGGCCTGGAGGTCCAAGTACCGGCGGGTCCGCTCGGCCTGGGTGCGGGCCTGGCTCCACTGGGCCTCGACTTCCTGAAGGATGTCATACAACCGCAGGAGGTTCTGCTGGGTTTCCTCGATTTTCTTTTGAATTTCTTCCTTTTTCTTCTTGTAGGCCGTGATGCCGCCCACGGCCTCGACAAAGAGCCGTCGCTCCGGGGGCCTCATCTCCCAGAGGTGGAGGATGTGACCCTGGGGGACGACGGCGTAGGGGTGGGGCATGACGTGGAGGTCCCGACATACCGCTAAGACGTCTCGCAAACGACACGTCCGTTGATTGACGGCGAACTCGGACTCGCCGTTCCGATACAACCGCCGGGTGATCTCGAGGGTCTCCGGACCGGCGTCTGTCTCGTGTTCGAGGACCAACGTCACCTCGGCCACGGCGGCCGCCGGCCGCTGGGGACCACCGGCATAGAGGACGTCCTCCATCCGCTCACCCCGTAGGGTCCGGGCGCTCGGATACCCGACGGCCCAGAGGACGGCGTCCACGAGGTTGCTCTTGCCAGCCCCGTTCGGCCCGACGATGGCCGTGATGCCGGGGACGAGCTCACAGACGGTCGGCGACGGGAAGCTCTTGAATCCAGCAATGCGAAGGGCCTTGAGCCGAACCCCCGCCATGGTCATGCCTCCGGGGAAAGGTGCCCGCGCGGGGTACGGAAGTCTCCCGACAGGGGCCTCATTATGTCGATTTCTGTCTTGCCGTCCAAGGACCCGCCGATGGACTTCCGGCCCGAATGCGGTTCCCCTATCTGAGCCCGGCACGTCCGTGCGGGGGGTCACTGATCTCCGCCCGAATCGCCCGAAAGGGTCGGGATGAATGTAGTGCTCCGTTAAGATTTGAAATGTGAGAATGGTGCAGAGGTGCCAGGTACCAGGTTCCGGGTACCAGGTAAGTGGAATCCGAGCCATTTTTATCCTGCATCATGCATCCTGTATCCTGCATCCATATCTTAACAAGGTAGATGGTCGACCGCTGAACAAAGCAGGAATCTGCTATCATAGGTGGACACGGCGGAGGGCGGGGATGACGGCTCTGGAATGGGCGGGTCTTCTGGCCGCCGGCTCGGGCGAGCGGTTCCGTCAGGCGGGCTACGCCACGCCGAAGCCCCTGATTCCGGTCGCCGGCACGCCCCTCATCGGTCGGACGCTATCCCTCCTGGAGGCCGGCGGCATTCGGACCGTCTACGTCGTCGTCAACGAGGCCTTCGCACCGGCCGTGCGCCGTTACGTCGAGGACCTGTCCCTGCGCCTGACGGTCCGTTGGGTCGTCCGGACGACGCCTGGTTCGTTCCACAGTCTGCTCGCCCTGGTCCCCTTCCTGCGGGGTCGTTCGCGCGTCCTGCTGGCGACCGTCGATGCCGTGGTCGACCCCGCCGAATTCCGGGCCTTCCTCTCTGCCGGTCGGGCCGATGACGTCTCGTGGGACGGACTCCTGGCGTGCACGGCCTTCGTTCGCGACGAACGGCCCCTTTGGGTTTGGACCGATGCCGAGCACCGCATTCGGGAGGTCGCCCCGCCGCCGGACCGAGCGACGTGTGTGACGGGCGGTCTGTACGTCCTGAGCGCTCGGGCTCTTTCCCTGACCGAGTCGGCCCGCGCCCGGGGCATCGATCGGCTACGGGACTTCCTTCGGTTTCTGGCAGAGGTCGGCTACTCTCTTCAGGGCTATCATTTCTCCCGGATCGTCGACGTGGACGACGCGGCGGACCTCGTTGAGGCGGAGCACTTTCTGACGGCCGGCCCCTCGGGAACATGAACATAATTCTTTCGATTCGCTCTTTATCGAATATGGCGGATCGGCTGTGTTTGGGCGTACGACGGCATCCGATGTACTCACCCGGCCACGTCGAGGGGGACACCCGCATTCTCCAACAGACGGCCGAGGCGCTTCGCCGCCGGGGTTATCCCGTCGAGATTCGAGATGAGACCGACCTCGGCGGCGACATTCCGGCCCGAGTCATTTTCACGATGGCCCAAAGCCCGGAGGGCGTCCGTCGGCTGGGTGTTCTCCAACGGCAGGGCCGGGTTGTCGTCAACTCACCCGAAAGCATTCGGAACTGTCGCCGGACTCGAATGATCCCGCTTCTGCAGGCTGTCGGCGTGCCCCTACCGAGGAGTCGGTTCGTAGACCTTCGGTCGGGGCTCCGACGTCCGGCCGTATTTCCGGAATCCGGTCGGGTGTGGGTCAAGCGGGGCGACGTGCATGCGACGGAGCCCGGGGACGTCGTGGCGGTCGACGACGAGCGGGACCTGACGCTCGTCCTGGAGCGATTTCGTCAGCGGGGCCTCTACCGGGTCTTGATCCAGGCTCACGTGGTCGGGGACCTCGTGAAGTTCTATGCCGTTCGGGGTACGCCGTTCTTCTTCTGGCACTTTCCGGCATCGGAAGCTCAGGGCCGGGTCGACCCGGCGGTCCTGCGTCACTGGGCCACGCGAGCCGCTGAGGCCCTCGGCCTGGACGTATACGGCGGGGATGCCATCGTGACGCCGGACGGGTCCGTCGTGATCATTGACGTGAATGACTGGCCCAGCTTCGGACCGTGCGCCGAGGAAGCGGCTCCCTACATTGCCGACCGCATCCTTCAGCGGGCGCGGGCGGCCGGCGTGATAGGCTAAAGGAGATGCAGGATGCAGGATACAGGATGCAGGATGCACGATGCAGGATGCAGGATACAGGATGTAAGATGCAGGATGCATACCCCGTGTACGCGTTTTTCGGAACATAAACCGGGAATCCTGTCGAGGTCCTGGCCTTTCATCCAGGTATCCGGTGCCAGTACCAGGCACCAGCTACCTGGCACCTGGTACCGGATACCCGGTACCGGATTAGCGCCGAAGGCCGGATACCGAGCACCGAGGACCGAAAACGCGCACACCGGGTTTGCATCTTGCATCCTGCATCTTGCATCCTGTATCCCGCATCCCGCATCTGAAACCCAGACAGAGCCATAGACAAGTGAGATCGGGATGACAGTCGAGCCGATGCGGACGGAACTCGCCGGACCCGCATGGGATGTCCTCTGGCCGACCGGGCCGGTCCCGGCCGACGGGGTCGGCGTGCCCCGTCGTGTGCTTGCCTTTCTGCGGCGAGGCGTGGAAGAACGTGTCTTTCCGGGGGCCGTCGCCGGCGTGTGGGAAGCGGGCCGATGGCGGTGGCGGGCGTGGGTCGGGTGGGCCTGCCTGGGACCGCCGCCGGTTCCCATGACATGGGGTACGGTCTTTGACCTGGCCTCGCTGACGAAGCCTCTGGGGACGGCGGCCCGGGCCGTGGAAGGACACCTGCAGGGCGCATGGGACCTGACCCGACCGCTGGCCGAGGCCCTGCCGGTTTTTGGGGAGGCCCCCCCGCCGCGGCGGGACCTCCGGTGGATAGACGTCCTGAATCATCGGGCGGGCTTTCCGGCGTGGGCCCCCCTGTATGCGTTGAGTCGAAACCGCCGGGAGCGCTGGCGTCTTTTATGCCGATGGCCCGGGACGGTTTGGGCCGAACCCGTGTACTCGTGTCTTGGCTACCAGTGGCTGGTTCTGGGATGGGAGCAGGTGGGGATCGACCTCGCCGGGTGGGTCCGGCGGAAGACCCGCCGATGGCCCGCCGGGGCCGTCCTTCAGTTTCGGCCGGACCGCCGCCGACGTCGGCGCATCGCGGCGACGGAGTGGAAGCGTCGCCATGAGCGGCAGATGCTTCGAGACTTCTGGCGGAACGGACCGTCCGTGGTCGCCGGGGTCGGGCGTCTGCCGGTACTTCGCGAAGATCCCCGTTGGTTCCCGGACCGCTTTCTCTGGGGCGAGGTCCACGACTTGAATGCCTGGACGCTGGGAGGCGTGGCCGGGAATGCCGGCCTTTTTGGGAATGCCGAGGGTGTGGCCCGGGCGGCCCGGTGGTGGCTGGTATGGCGACGGCTTCTACGCCCCCTGGAATCCGTCCCGTCTGCAGGTCCCTGGCGCTGGGGCTGGCAATCCGGCTGGCCAGGTCAGCCCGGCCGACCGGCATCCGTATGGTCCCACACGGGTTTCACGGGCACGATGGTCGCCCTCGACGGGGACCGGGAGCGGATTTACGTGCTGTTGACCAACCGGGTCCATCCGGAGGTGCGGCCCATCGAGATGAACGACGTCCGTCGACGGTGGTTGGAACTTTGTGGGACCTCCGACCGGGCCCTTCGGTGATAACTCGGGAGTCTCGTCCCGAGTAAGCCTACGATGCCAGGCTAAGGGTTCCACATCGCCAGCCCCTCACCCCTTCCTTTCTTCGCCCCGTCACTCCTACCTCGTATATCCGTAAGAGTTACGCAGTTGAATGGAACCGGATTCAAGCCATCCGTCGAGCCAAGTGCTCGAACCATAGCCGTAATGCCACACTGCCGTAAAAGAGGTCTGCCAACTCCGTAAGTCCGAATCCGTTGAGATGCTCCCTACCCTTTCAGTGGCCCCATACCCACTTGGACAACACGGCGTCCTCAGGCGTCCGTTTCTTCGTTACTCATGAAGGGCTGAAAGCGCAGGACCCGGTGGATATGGGGAAGGTCCAGCATACTCATCAGGAAGATGTGCATCCGACGGGCCATGAACAGCAAGGGCTTGTGCTGATACGGGTCCAACTGGGCAAACAGGTAGTTCTTGGAGATTCCCTGCCCGACCGTCTTCGTCCACTTGCGGATCTCCACGAGCCAGTCCCGGACGTCGACGGGGTTCGATGTCACGACGTACCAGAAGCTATACAGGGTATGGTTCCGCAGGCCGAGGATGGGGATGCGGTAGGTCGTTTGCCAATCGACGTGCTCCAGGACGGCGTCGGCGACCGTCTCCTCCAGGTGGGGTCGGACGGCCCAGTAAATGTAGTCCAAAAGCCAGCCTCCGCTGGCAAAGTGGCGGACCCGCTCCATCGGGTGCTCGTTGGCCCACAGCTTGAGTTCCTCCAAAAGCTCCAGCTCGTACACCGTCGGTTGCCACGGGGGTCGGAAGGCATCGAGGGGAGCGTGGGGATTGCGTCGGAAGAAGGTGTGAAGCTCGTTCATGAGTCGGAGGTAGTCCTTAACCTCCCGCCCGATCCGGAGGGCCCACATCCGGAAGCGGCTGTTTTCCTCCTCGGGTCGGTGTTCGATCAGCCGGTAGCCCAGCATCTGTAAGGTCTCGCTCATGTCTAACCGGAAGTTCACCCGCAGGGGGTAGACTTCCGGCGACAGGACCGTAAAGGCCCGCTTGAAGGGGTCGTAGAACAAAACCCGGTGGTTGTATTCTCGACAGGCTTCGTAGGCCAGGAGCATCAGCGGCTTCGTGCCGCCGGCCAGGTTCAAGATCAGCTCCCCGGGCGCATACTGCTGGGCAATCCGGGAGCAGACCCGGTAGATCTGAAAGGGCTTAAAGGCGTCGATCTCGATGAGCTCGATGTACTGGCAGAAGGGTCGGGACTGTTCGATCAGAAAATCCCGAAGGCGATGCGTCCGAGGCGTTAGGATCAGATGGTGCTGGCGAGGCCGGAACTGGCGCACGGCCAGCAGGTCCGGCAACCGGTGATACCCTGCGATGGTGATCATACCGGCAACCCCGGTTTCCATCGGCCACCTCTCCTGGGTCAGGTCAAAGCAGGTCCAAGACGGGTAGGCACCCCTCGAAGCCGCTCCCGTCCGCCGGGTCCAGCGAATCCCTGGGCAGGCTCGGCCGCTGAAACCCTGCAGAGAAACGGGAGGGAAAGCAGGCGTTCCGTCCAGTGCCCCATCGGGGAATCGAGCCCCCCTCCAAGGACTCCGTTGGGTGGGCGTCCGTGTCCCTTTCCCCCAAGCCTTCCCACTTTATCACGGTCTTTTCCCTTTCAACTTCGTTTTCGGAACCATCCCACGCTGGGGGCATTATACCACAAACCCGGCTTTCCCCAAACCGGGAGGCGGAAAGCCGACCCCGGGCCTTCCTACCCATCGCCTCAGGCGAATCCCCCAGGGTTGGCAGGATAGCCCCGACGGCTCCAGGGAGTCACCTTGGAGACACTCCAAGGAGAAAACCCCGATTCGGACCCCCAGATCCCGGCGAAGTCTTCAGGACTTCGCCGGAAGCCCAGGGACGGATGGGCTACTCGAGCAGGGTACGGAGGGCCGGTCGAGAAGTTCACGGGCGGACGTAGATACGGAATTCGGCCCGGTCGCTCAGACCGGCCCAGTCCTCCACATAGAGGGTCACCCGGTGTTCGCCGGAGGCCGGCTTCTCCGAAGGCCGGAACACGACGGCTTCCCAGTCGGGGTCGTAATAAACCTGCTCGGGGTCGGTCACGGGCGTCCCATCCCACGTGAAGGCGATCCGGTCTTCCCGGAGGCCGAGGCCGACTTCCTCGACGAACACCCGGACCAGGGGCCACCGGTCCCAGTCCCAGATCAGGGTCCGGTCTTTCTGGATCCGGGGCGGGGCTCGGTCCTCGGCGACGACGACCGGCACGGGATGCCACAGGGTCGTCGTCAGAGGTGCCTCCGGAAGGGTCCCGGCCAAGAGCCACCTCTGCCGCTTCGGGTGGAACACAAAGAGGCCCAGGGGTTTCGACCGTGCCTCCGCCGGAGCCTGCCATGTGAGACGGTGGGGAGCCCGGAACGGCAGGCCGCTGGGCTCCAAACGGTAGACCCGAGTCCATGGCACGAGGCCCGACGGGAGCGTGGGCTCGGCCACCGGGATGGCCGTCAGGACGGCCGGGGCCCACAGCCCGTCCGGCGGAGCCTCCCAAACGAACCGGTCCCATCGCCACTCATGCGCCCGACCCGGGTCGGAAACCTGCAGGGTGTACCAAGGGCCGTAGCGGGTGAGCAGAGTCGAAGGCACGCGGGGGATTTCGTCCCACAGCCACTGGCGATAGCACTCGTCCGGCGTCGGGCAAGCCCAGTCGGCTTCGGCGAGGCCGTCGGCCGAGGCCATCGAACGGACATAGGCGGCCGGGGCTCGTAAGACGGCGCCTTGCCAGGTCCATATCCACACCGGTTCGGCAGACGGGCCCGGCGCCGTCGGATACCCCAGGAAGAGGACTCCCGGCCGACGGAACGTTACGGCCGTCTTCGACTCCGAGACCCCTTCGTTCGCCCGGCGGACCGGGATGTGGAACTCGGCCCGCTCCCCCAGGCGGTTTTCAGCGATGACCCGGATCTGATGCAGACCCGGCCCCAAGTCCAGGGAGCCCTCGACGCCCTGCTCGACCAGACCCGATGGTGCCCGGGCCGAGTCCGTGATCCGCAAGACCGGTACCCAGGTCGTCGGCCCCGGTAAACCCAGGTGATAGACGAAACCCGTACGGTTACGCTCGTCAAAGCGCACGGCCCGGGGCCGCCACACGTAAAGGGTCTGACCGTCCAGACGAACCTCCAGTCGGTCGGGGAGCCGCACAGCGGGTCGGACCGACGGCACCAAGACGGCCACCCAGAGCTCCACGGGTCCCGTCACGGTGACGGGCCGGGGATACACGTCCACGGCTCGCCGGGGGGAGGGTTCCAGAAAAAGGGCCTCGGGCCGACCATCGATGAAGGTCGTCGCTCGGGCCGGGACGAGCCCTACGCCTTGGACGACGGGTCGCTGGCGGTCGTGGGGCGAAACGATGCCCCAGTCCCGAGGGTTCAGGGGAACCTCCTGAGCGTCCCGAATTTCAAAGTGGAGATGCGGTCGGCCGGCCCCCGACTCGCCGGTGTAGGCGATGACTTGACCCGCTTCGACGGGGATGGGGTCGTCCAAAAAGACGTCCCCGATGAAAAGCCGCCCCGTCCGTCGGCGGACCTGGCGGACGTAGTCTTCCAGACGAAGCCGCTCATTTTCAAAGCGGTCCAGGTGGGCGTAGACGGTCGTGAAGCCGTCCGGATGCCTCACGTAGAGGGCACGACCGTAACCGAAACGGTCGACCCGCAGACGCACGATGGCACCGGCCTTCCAGACCCGGACGGGCAGGCCAATCCGGAGGTTCGTACTGAAGTCCAGGCCCGTATGGACACGACCGTCCCACCGGTAGTCCCCAAAGTGGGACGTGACCCCGTAATCCCGGGGAATCGGCCACCATCCCGTAGAAGGTGCCAGCCCGGACGCCGCCTCCGGGAGCGCTACCGGGGTCCTTGGCGAAGACGGCGCCCCGTTTCCATGGACCCAGAGACCCCAACAGCCCAGCAGGATAAACCAGCGAAACCGTTTCACGATTCGACCTCGTCGATGACCTCGGCGACCGGTACAACGTGAATCTGGCCGAGGTGAATCCGATACACGGCGTCGCACCGACGGGCCAGATGCCGATTGTGCGTCGCCAAGACGAGGGTCGCCCCATGCTCCCGGACCAGCTGAAGCATCCGGTCGAAGACCTCATCGGCCGTTTTCTCGTCCAGGTTCCCCGTCGGCTCGTCGGCCAGGATCAGCGAGGGTTCCATGACGAGAGCCCGGGCGATGGCGACCCGCTGAGCCTCCCCGCCCGACAGCTCGGCCGGGTAGTGGTGCGAACGGTCGGCCAGGCCGACGGCGGCGAGCCACCGCTTCGCCCGTTCGTAAGCCTCCGACGACGAAAGACCGGCGATCCGACATCGGAGGGCAACGTTCTCCAGGGCCGTCAGTTCCTCAAACAGAAAGTGGTGCTGGTAAACGAACCCCATCCGTTCGTTGCGGAACCGGAGGAGCTCCGCCGGCGTCATCGCATGGACCGGCCGGCCATCGATCCAGACTTCCCCGGCATCGGGCGACTCCAGACCCGCCAGGAGATGGAGAAATGTCGTCTTTCCGGCACCCGAGGGACCCATGATGGCAACGGCCATGCCCGATAGAGGGACTTCCCAGTCCACGCCCCGGAGGACCTCGATGAGGCCCGTCCGGTGTCGATAGGATTTGTAGAGTTGGACGACCCGAATCCGCGCCATCGAGCACTCCCGACGGTCCGTACGGGGTCGAAGCCCGCGGCCCTGCCGGCGTATCTCTCGGGGCTTTCCCTATCCCGTCCGGGCAGGTATACCCCGATAGGCCGTCGGCCGGGGACAGCGGGAGACAGCATGGAGGATGCGGGGCCGAAGATGCAAGCGACAGGCCCGGTCGGCGGCCGGAGATTTCGGGGCCGGTCGGGAAGCCTGATAGACTTGCTTTAGGCCCGCGTGGTATCATAGATAGAACTTACGCAGTGGATGGGGGTGTTTGTACGGCAGTAAGCCAATAAGGCAGTACGGCGACAGGGCTATGAGCCGGATACGGTGCCACGTGAATTCCCTGCATAGGCCTCCCTCAACTGCGTAACTCCTACGAATGATCCGGCGGGAAGGAACGGGAGTCACGCATGCCTCCCAGGGTCCTTGTCGTCCACTACGAGCCCCGTGCCCGTCAACGTATCCGGGGGCTCCTGGAAAGCTGGGGTTATGAGGTCCTCGAGGCTTCGGACGGCGCCTCGGCCGTGACCCAAGCCCGTCAGGGCCGGCCAGCCCTGGTCCTCCTGTATGCTCCCCTGCCCCGGCTGAATGCCCCAGAAGCCTGCCAGCAGATTCGACAACTGCCCGACTTCCAGGCGACCCCGATCGTCATCTTCTCCGACGTGTACCGGGGGATTCAGGTTCGAAACGTCCTCCTCCGCCGCTTTGGAGCGACGGACCTGATCGAATGGCCGATGGCCGAAGACGTTTTCCGCCAGAGGGTCTCGGAGTGGCTGGCCGGGCCGGCGCCGCCGACAGTGGCCATCGCCCGGCCCTTGGAAGAAGAAGCCGTGCTGGACCCGGCGCTGGAAAGAGAACTTCGTACGCTGTTGGCCCAGTGGGAAGCCCCGCCGGAGGCGACCGCTTCGGAGACAATTCCGGTGGAGCCCCTGCCGACGGTCCCGGCCGCTCCCCCGGAGGTCTTCCAAGACGTCCTGCCGGAGGTCGAAGAGGTCATCACGGACTTGGCGGCAGAAGAGACCCTGATCTTAGAAGAACCCCCGGGCCCTCCGTCCGCGGCCGTCGACGAGCGTCCGATCGAGCAGGCCGTCGAGCGCATCCTTCGGGAGACCCTGGGTGGCCCGGAGGAGCCGTTCTCCCCGCCCCCCGAGGCGCCGACCGTGCAGATGGCTCCGGCCGGGGAGGCCGAGGGGACGCCCTTCGGACCCTATATCCTGCTCAAGCGGGTCGCTACGGGCGGGATGGCGGAGCTCTTTTTGGCCAAGAAGCGGGGGGTCGAGGGCTTTGAGAAGACCCTGGCCATCAAGCGGATCTTACCCCACTTATCCGATAACCAAGAGTTCATCACGATGTTCATCGACGAAGCGAAGGTGGCGGCTCGGCTGACCCACCCGAACATCGTCCAGATCTTCGATATGGGTCGTATCGACGGCGACTACTACATCGCTATGGAGTATGTCCCCGGCAAGGACCTTCGGGCTATCCTCCGCCGTGCCCAAGAGCTCCAACGCCCGGTCCCCATCGAGATCGCTGTCATCGTGGCGATTCACCTGGGTGCCGCCCTGGATTACGCCCACCGGGCCCGGGACGACCAGGGGCACCCGCTCCGCATCGTCCACCGGGACGTGTCCCCACCGAACGTCCTCATCAGTTACGACGGCGACATCAAGCTGACGGACTTTGGCGTCGCCAAGGCCGCCGTGAAGGTCCACGTCACGCTCAGCGGGGCCCTGAAGGGGAAGGTCCTTTATATGGCCCCCGAGCAGGCCAACCTTCAACCCGTCGATGCCCGTTCGGACATTTACTCGTTGGGCGTCGTCCTCTACGAGATGCTGGCGGGTCGCAACCCCTTCTATGAAAGGGGCGATACGGAACTCACGGTCCTGGAAAAGGTCCGTCAAGGACGAGTTCCGCCGATTCGGACGTTTCGGCCTGACGTCCCCGAGGCGCTGGTTCAAGTCCTGGAGAAGGCCCTTCAGCCAGACCCGGCCCGGCGCTACGCGTCGGCCCGGGAGCTTCAGCAGGACCTGGAGGACTTTCTGGTCCGGCGGGGGATTCCCAACTCGACCCTTTACGTCGCCCGCTTCATTCGGGAGCTCTTTCCCGAGGAAGCCGGTCCCGTCGATGAGATTCAGGAGAAGCTCCGTCATCTTCCCCGCATCGAACCGCGTACCCCGCCGGCGGCCGTCGAGGCACCCTCCGAGAGTGCGCCGACCGTTCTCGTGGAGACGCCGGTCCCAGCTTCGGCGGCTGCAGTGCCGACGGTGATCGGTACCCAGAGTTTTGAAGAGGTGGCATATCGGACAGTAGCCCCTAAGCGTCGGCGGCCGACGGCGCTACTTTTGCTTCTCGGCCTCTTGCTGGTCGTCACCGCCGGTGTCATCACGGGGATCGTCCTCCGGCAGGCTTCGATCCGAGGCCGGCAGGCCGCTTCTGGCATTCCGGCACCGCCGGCGACCCCACCCGAAACGACGTCGCCGACGTCTTTCAAGATGCCGGAGCCGGCCCCGGCGGAGAAGGCGGAAGCGCCGGCACCGGCCGCGACGCCCGCGCCCGAGGCCTCCGGGGGACCACTGGCGGCGACGGAGACGAAAGCGCCGGAAGCCCCGGCACCTCCGCCCCCGTCGGCGAAAGCACCCGGAGTACCTCCGCCCTCATCCCCGGCGGCCTCACCGGGAAAAGTTCCGACCCCGACCGTCCAGCCGACCCCCCGGGGGACGGCCCGACCGACCGAAAAGGCTCCAGAACCGACCCCGTCCGTGACCCATCCACCGACCCCGCCGCCCCCGGAGACGCCGCCGCCGGCGAAGTCCGCCGAGGCTGAGGTGCCTCCCGTCCGACCGGGCGACCTCGTCGAGAATCCAGACGAGCCGCCGGGCATCCTCCAACAGGTCTCGCCGGATTTCCCGGCCCTGGCTCGTGCCCAACGCCTTTCGGATAGGGTCGTCGTCCGGGTCCTCGTGGACGAGCGGGGAAGGGTGGTCGATACGCAGGTCCTGCAATATAAGCACGCCATCTTGCGGGATGCGGCCCTGGAAGCCATTCGCAAGTACATTTTCCGGCCGGCCCGTCATCAGGGCGTTCCCGTGAAGTCCTGGTATACGGTTATCGTCACCTTCCAGCCGTAGGCATCGCTTTCCGTCCGCCCCCCCGTCCTCGTAGGTCCGAAACTCTCCACGGGCCGGGCACCTGCTTGGACAACATGAAACTTCTCCATAGAATAGGGGCATTCTCTGGGCCCCTGCGGGGAGGCGGTGGAGATGGCACTCTTTCAACGCAATGAAGCGACCTCGGGTCCCTCGATCCCCGAGGGCCTGTGGGTGAAGTGTCCGCAGTGCCAGCAGATCGTCTGGCGGCGGGAGGTCGAGCGGAATCTCCACGTATGTCCCAAGTGTAACTATCACTTCCGTCTGCGGGCTCATGACCGGATTGCTATGCTGTTGGACGACGGCGTCTACCGACCCCTGTTTACCGAGCTGAAGACGGCCGATCCCCTGCAGTTTCGGGACCGGCGGCGCTATACGGAGCGCTTGAAGCAGGCCTGGGAGACGGTCGGGACTGAGGATGCCATTTGTATGGCCGAGGGGACGCTGGGCGGGTTTCCCGTCATCGTCGGCGTGATGGAGTTCGAATTCATCGGCGGAAGTATGGGCTCCGTCGTGGGTGAGAAGGTCGCTCGGGGGGCCGAGCGGGCCATCGAGGAACGACGGGCCCTTATCTTGGTATCCTGCTCGGGCGGTGCCCGCATGATGGAAGGGATCCTCTCGCTGATGCAGATGGCGAAGGTATCGGCCGCCCTGGGCCGATTGGCGGCGGCCCGGCTCCCCTACATTTCCGTCATGACGGACCCCACGACGGGGGGTGTGACGGCCAGCCTGGCCATGCTGGGGGACATTCATCTGGCCGAGCCCGGGGCGCTCATCGGCTTTGCGGGGCCTCGGGTCATCGAGCAGACGATTCGGCAACAGCTTCCCGAGGGCTTCCAGCGGTCCGAATTTCTGCTGGAGCACGGGCTACTGGACATGGTCGTCCATCGCAAGCATCTCCGGGACGTACTCATCCGGCTCTTACGTTTTCTATGGAATCCCGCCGTCCATGAAGCCGTGGCAGACGCTACCCCATGACTGGTCGGCGACGCCGGTCCGTCTGGGGCTTCACCGTATCCGGCACCTGGTCGACGTCTTGGGTCTGCGGCCCTGGTCCTTCACGGCTATTCTCGTGACGGGCACGAACGGGAAGGGATCGACGTGTGCCTTTCTGCACGAGATCTTCCAGGCGCATGGGATCGGGAGCGGTCTCTACACGTCGCCCCATCTCCAGCGGCCGGAGGAGCGGATTCGCCTCGGCGCCGCCGAGGTCCCGTCGGAGGAATTGGAAGCGACCTGGCGTCGCGTTGTGGCCCTGTCGGAGCAGGAACTCCAGGCCGGTCGACTCGAGGAGCCTCCGACGTTCTTTGAGATCCTGACGGCGGCGGCTCTGGACATCTTTGCCCGCCATCGGGTCACGGTGGCCGTCCTGGAGATCGGGATGGGCGGCCGCTATGATGCCACCAACGTCGTGGACCCGACCGTTTCGGCCATCACCCACGTCGATTACGACCACGAGAACTTCCTGGGCCCCCGGCTGATCGACATCGCCGAGGAGAAGTTCGGCATCGCCCGACCCGGCGTCCCCCTGGTCACGGGCGAGCGGCGCCCCTGGCTCCTACGGCTGTGGAGCCAGCGCTTGGCGGCCTGGGGCTCGCCCTTTGTACCGGTGTATACTCGGACGGTCTGGGAGGCCCGGCACCAGTGGGGCCACTACCGCCTGCGGGCCGAGGCACCCGAGTGGTCTCTGCCGTGGACTCCCCTTTCGCTGGCGGGACGGCATCAAGTCGAGAATGCCCTTGTAGCCGTCTGGAGCGCCTGGTTCTGGTTCCACCGCCAGGGGCAGTCGTTGGACATGGCGCGTGTGCAAGCGGCCCTCCGACGTACGGTCTGGCCGGGCCGCCTGGAGTGGTGGTGGCACCCCCAGGCCCCGCCGGTCCTGCTGGACGGGGCCCACAATCGGGACGGCGTCCGGCAGTGTGTCGAGTACCTGCGGCTTCAGCCCTATAACCGGTGGACGGTCCTCTTCGGCTGTATGCAGGACAAGCCTTGGGTCGACATGCTCCGGCTCCTCCAGCCCCTGGGCGACCGGTGGGCCTGGACGCCCGTGCCCGGGTCGGAGCGGTCTTGGGATCCGGCCCGGCATACGGATTACCTGCGGGCGATGGGGTTTCACGACGGGGACGTCCTGGAACCTTCTGCCATCCCCGAATTCCTGACGGGAGCCCGGACGCCCGTCCTCGTCGTCGGTTCCCTGTACCTGGTCGGATGGGTCCGGGCCCGACTGCCCGAGCTCGGGTATCGGAAGGTCGTACATCCCGAACTTGCCGAAAGCACGCCGGGGTTCGATACTTAAACCAGGCCCACGCCGGGTCGGACCCGGTGTTCCGGCCCGACATGCACGTAGCCGGGCAGTCATGGCGCATGTCATCCACGATCGAATCCGCCACTGGGGCCAGGTGGTCGGGATGGGGTTCCTTCTGATCCTGGTCCCGTCGACGGGGACGGCGACGACCGTCTACTGGCTCTACCTCGATACGCCGATCCATCCCATCGCCCTGCAGTACATCGAAGAGGGCATCCGGGCCGCCGAGGCGGAGGGGGTAGAGTGCATCATCCTTCAGCTGAACACGCCGGGGGGCTTGGTCGAGACGACGGACCGGATCATCCAGCGCATGTTGGCCGCCCGCGTTCCCATCATCGGCTTCGTCGCCCCGAGCGGGGCTCAAGCGGCGTCGGCCGGCTTCTACATCCTGATGGCGACGGACTTGGCCGCCATGGCGCCTGGAACCCGCACGGGGGCGGCGACCCCCATCCTGAGCGGCGGGGGTTCTCAGGAAAACGAGGACGTCAAGACCCTCCGGCGGAAGGCCCAGAACGACCTGATCGCGCTCATGCGGAGTCTCACCCAGCGGCGGGGCCGCAACGTCGAACTGGCCGTCCAAGCCATCACGGAGGCCCGTTCCTTTGACGAGGAGGAGGCCCTCCGGCAGAAGCTGATCGAACTGATCGCCCGGGACCGGTCGGACCTCCTGAAGAAGCTGGACGGCCAGACGGTCGTCACCTGGTCGGGGGAGCGGCGGCGGCTCCAGACGGGGACGGCGACCGTAGTGGAATATCCGATGAGCCTGCGGCACCGCATCCTGGGCCTCCTGATGGACCCCCGGGTCGTTTACATCCTCTTGGTCCTGGGGATGCTGGGCCTGTACATCGAGATGACGCACCCGGGCCTCATCCTGCCGGGCGTCGTGGGGGCCGTATGCCTGATCCTGGCCCTGGCCAGCACGCAGGTCCTGCCCGTGAATTGGGCGGGTGTCCTCCTGATCGCTCTGGCCTTCCTGCTGTTCCTGCTGGAACTGAAGGTCGTCAGCTACGGCCTCCTGACGTTGGGGGGCATCCTGCTCCTGATTCTCGGGGGCCTGACGTTGTCCCGGTCGCCGGCCGAGTGGGCCGTTTCTCGGACTTTTCTGATGGCCTTTGCCGGGGCCGTCGGGGCGGCCGTCGCCGTCGTCATCTGGTACATTCTCCAGGCCTTTCGCCATCCGCCGGCGACCGGCCAGGAGAGCCTTCAGGGCCAGACCGGATGGGCCGAGACGGACCTCGAGCCGGGCAACGTGGGTTGGGTCTTCGCCGACGGTACGCTCTGGCGGGCGACGGCGTCGACGCCCATCCCGAAGGGCCAGCCCGTCCGGGTCCTGCGAGTCCGGGCCGGAATGACGCTGGAAGTTGAGCCCCTCCCGGCGTCGGATTTGAAGACCCCGCCGGGCTCGTGATAAGATGAAAGGACGGGACCCGACGGGTCGGAGGTCTGCGATGGTCGTGGCTTATATCTATATCCTCTTTTTTGCCCTTGCCTTCCTTCTCATCCTCATCCGGTCGGCCGTATTCATCCTGCGGGAATACGAGCGAGGCGTCGTGTTCCGACTGGGCCGACTCCTGCCCCAGGTGCGGGGACCCGGCCTGGTCCTCATTATCCCCTTTGTCGACCGCCTGATCCGGGTCGACCTGCGGGTCCAGGTCCACGACGTCCCGCCGCAGGACATCATCACGCGAGACAACGTCAGCGTGAAGGTCAACGCCGTCGTCTACTATCGGGTCTTCGACCCCAAGAACGCCATCGTCCAAGTCGAGAACTATCAGTATGCCACCTCTCAGTTGGCCCAGACGACTCTCCGAAGCGTATTGGGTGAAGTCGAGTTGGATGAACTTCTCTCCCAACGGGAGAAGTTGAATCTCAAGCTCCAACAGATCCTCGACCGACACACGGACCCCTGGGGTGTGAAGGTCACCCTGGTCGAGCTGAAGCACGTCGACCTCCCCCAGACGATGCAACGGGCGATGGCCCGGCAGGCCGAGGCCGAGCGAGAACGCCGCGCCAAGGTCATTCATGCCGAGGGCGAACTTCAGGCCTCCCGCATGCTCCAGGAGGCGGCCGCCATCATGGCGCAACAGCCGATGACCCTTCAGCTCCGCTACCTCCAGACGCTGACCGAGATCGCCTCGGAACGGAACTCGACGGTCGTGTTCCCCCTCCCCCTGGACCTGATCACGCCCTTCCTCTCGTCGGCCTGGCGGGCGGCGGCGAACCCCTCCCCACGAGGCGACGCGCATGAAGGTCTTCCTCCTGGCCCTGCCGGACCCTGAACAGCGGTCCCGGATCGGCTCGACCCTTTTGGAAGAGACGAACTGCGCCGTCGAGACCGTCGAGGACGAAGGAGCGGCCCTCCGGTGGATGCAGACCCACGGGGTCGACCTGGCCTTGGCCCACGCCTCCGTCATCCGGGACCCCCGCCTATGGGTTCAACTCATCAAGTCGGACCGCTCGACGGGCTACTGGATCGTCATCGGGCCCGGCCGGGTCGAGGCGGCCGTCGACTGGATGCGGATGGGCGCGGACTATTACATCGACGAGACGACTCCGGCCGACGAAGTGATCCGTATCCTGCGCTCGATCTGGCAGACGCCCCCCCGGCCGTGGGTGTATACGACACGGACCGAACAGACGCTCCTCCAAGTCATCCGGGAAATCAGCCGCTCCCTGGACGACTTTGAAAAGCTCCTGAACCTCGTCATCGACGTGGCCATGGAGATCGGCCAGGCCGACTACGGGTCCCTCCTCCTGTACCATCCTCAGACGGCCCGCCTGGAGATCGCCCAGCAACGGGGCCACAGCGGACCCGTCGACGTGACGTGGGGGCTCCTGGGCCTGAACCCGGCGACCCTGGACGAATGGTTCCAGACCGATACACCGGTGTTCCTGGCGACGCCGAATGCCTATCAGGAGAAGGCCGAGGCCCCCCGCCCCGAGATTCGGTCCCTACTGGCCTTGCCCATCCACGCCGGGAACCGGCCCGTCGGGGGCCTCCTGCTGGCCAAGACCCTTCAGGTTCCGGGCAACTTCACCCAAAACACCGTTCAGGTCTTGCAGACCTTTGCCAGCGACCTGGGACCCGTCCTGCGCAATGCCCTCTTGCAAGTCCAGACCCAGGAGCTGAACTTCAAAGACGACCTCACGGACGCTTACAACCGTCGGTACTTCGAACACTTCCTGCAGGAGGAAATCCGCCGCTCGGAACGATTCGGTGCCCGCCTGTCCATCATCTTCGTCGACCTGGACAACCTCAGGACGGTCAACGAAAAATACGGCCACATGATGGGCAGTAAGGCCCTTCAGGAGGTCGCTCACCGAATGATCCTGGCCGTGCGCGGCTCGGACCGAGTCGTCCGTTATGGAGGCGACGAGTTTTGCGTCATCCTCCCCGAGACGGATACTCCGGGCGCCCTCCAAGTGGCCGAACGTCTGCGGTCCGAAATCGCCAGCCGGCCCTTCCTGACGGGCGACGGTCTGGACGTATACCTGACGGCCAGCTTCGGCGTCGCCACCTATCCGACGCACGGCCTCACGAAGGAAGAGCTCGTCCAGGCCGCCGACCGGGCCATGTACGAGGTCAAGAGCACGACAAAGAACGGCATCCGCGTGGCCAGTCCCTTTCCGGCGCGGACGGGGGGAAGCCGATGAATCCCTTCGAGACTTGGCTGACAGAAGACCGCCTCGCCTTCCGGGGCACCCTCGAGGAACGGAATCTGGGCGACGTCCTCGTCCAGATGTGGCGGGAGCGTATGACGGGCATCGTGGCGGTCGAGACCCCGACGGCCTCCCGGGCCTTTCTCGTCCGGGAGGGAAACCTCGCCTTCGCTCACTCCGACGACCCCGACGACCGTCTTGGTGAAATCCTCCTCCAGCAGGGCCGCATCGACCTCATTCAACTTGACACCGCCACTCGCCAGATGGCCCAAAGCCAGAAAAAACTGGGGACCGTCTTGATCGAGATGGGGATCTTGGCGACCGAGGAGCTTCCGGAGACCCTGGCCCTCCAGGTCCGGACGATCCTTTCCGCCACGATGAACGACCGGACCGGAACTTACAGCGTGTTCTGGATGGAGGAAGACGAGACCATCCCGGGCATCCCGGACCTGAAGATGGACACGCCGGTCGCCGTCTTCGACGGTGCTCGACGTGTCCAGCGTTGGTCCGTCATCTACCGAGGTCTCCCGACTTTGGACGCCATCCCGGTCCCGACGCCCAAGGAGATTTGGAGCGGCATCGCCGTCACCCTCTCCCCCGAGGAGAATCACGTCCTTAGCCTGTGTACGGGCAACTTCTCCATTAAGACCATCTGTAGCCTGAGCTACCTCAACAGTTTCGAGACGGCTCGCCTGCTGTGGGCCTTCCGACTCGTGGGCCTGATCGAGTTCCGTTCGACGGCCCGACCGACGACCGCCTCAAGTCCGGCTCTCAGTATTCCGACGCCTCTCGGACTCACGCCACCCCTGGGAATCACGCCCCCCGCGGGGATGACCCTGATGAACCACCCCGAGTATCAGGATTACATGCTCCAGGAACTCGTCCAGCGGTACAACAACATGTACCAGGAGGTCGTCGAAACTTTGAGTCGCTCGATGTCCGAAGACGACCTCCATCGGTTCCTGGAAGCGACCCTCGCCCCCATTCGGGCCGCCCTACCCCACCGGATGAAAGACGTCCACATCAACGCCTATGGGGAAATCGACTACGACACCTTTGTCCGGAACTTCGCAAACATCGACTTCGAGACCAAGATCCGCGAGATGTCCAGCCTCTTAGAGGACATTCTCTACAGCCTCATCTACAGCCTGGACCAAGTCTTGCCCCTCGAAGAGGCTCGACGGCTCCAACAGCACATCTTGGCCCGCCACCGGAGTCCTTCGAAATAGGGGACAGGTGCTGACTGGGAATGCAGGATACAGGATGCATGATGCAGACCCCATGGGCGGGTTTTCCGGTACTTAGTCCCCGAGCTCGGTTCTCGGCCCTCGGTATCCGGTCCTCGGCGTCGATCTAAATCAGGTACCGGGTATCCGGTCCCAAGTACCAGGACCCGGCACCTGGAACCCGGTACCTGGTACCTAACATTGAATGGAAGGCCGGGATACCGGCGGAATTCCCGTTCATATTCCGAAAAACGCGCACACGGGGTATGCATGATGCAGACCCGATGTGGGCGTTTTCCGTTGGCCGGTCCCCAGGCTCGGTCCTCGGTGCTCGGTATCCGGTCCTCGGCCATGGAGGGATGAGGGGCAAGGGAGATACGACCTTCCTCAGCCTTCGTCCAGGCCGAAGGCCGAGGACCGAAGGCCGGCTACCGAATCCGGTACCCGACACCTGGTACCTGGCTCCCCTATCTTAAAGGGACGGAGTGACGGGGTGACGAAGTAACGAAGTGACGGAGTGATAAAGAGACGGAGTGACGATGAAGAGCTTGGATGCCGGGGGTGCGTTCTACCGTGGAAAATCCCAAAACCTTTTCAAAACGAAGGTCAATAGGATGCAGGCTGGGACACTATCCTGCATCATGTATCCTGTATCCATTTCTCAACGCTGACCCTGGGAGCCTCTCAGGGAATCTCGGTTCGAGAGAAAAGGCAGGTGGACGCGTAAGCCTGTCCTTCCTTGAGAAACGAAAGCGATTCCCTTCGCCTGGGGGGACACGCCACGGCATGTCGCACGGCAGTGCCCCACGCAAGACCTGCGTCTTCAGGAGCTCCCTCCCGCACGTCCGCAAAAGCGCCACCTGCCATTTCCTCCCTATGGGCCGGTAAGACCGGCGGTCGGTCGACCGGGGTCTTACTTCTTGCCCTTCTTGGTCGTCTTCTTGGCGGTCGTCTTCTTCTTGGCGGTCGTGCGTTTCGCCGTGGTCTTGCGGGCTGCAGGCATCGGACACCTCCACAAGGGATTCACCCTATTATACAACTTTTATGGATATGATGCAACCCGCCCTACAACATCTGGGTCTGCCAGGGTAGAAACGAAACGGTCTCCCCGGCCCTATCCTGCATACCCCGTGTGCGCGTTTTTCGGGATATGAACGGGAATTCCGCCGGTATCCCGGCCTTCCATTCAATGTTAGGTACCAGGTACCGGGTTCCAGGTGCCGGGTCCTGGTACCTGGGACCGGATACCCGGTACCTGATTTAGATCGACGCCGAGGGCCGGATACCGAGCACCGAGGATTAGGCTCCGTCCCGGGGGGTCGGAGAGGCCGGCGATCGGCGGATTTTGTGAAGGCGTTCCCGAACCCATCGGGGGGGTTGGATACCCAGTAAGTAGAGGCCTAAGGCGATCAAGAGGATCCCCTGGAGGATGGGGAGGAACAAACCGGCGATGCCGGCCAAGAGGACGAGGACGCCGGCGATGCGCCGGAGGATCCGAAAAAGTGTCTTCTTCATCGTACGCCCCAATGGGGAAGGAAGTTCAGCGACAGCATCCCAGCCCCCATCGTCCGAGCGGGGTTGATCTGCCGTTCCGACAGCATCCTGTCGTCACGTCTCCCATCCCAGAGCCGCCTCGACGGGAAGACGCAGGACGTCTTCCGTCCCGGCCAGTCGGACCTGCAAGCTTCCGTCTGCCTCGACGGCGACGATCCGAGCCCGTCGGAGCTGGCCGTGCACCCGCAGGTAGGTCTCCTGACCGGGTTGCCAACGGGCCTTTTGGAACCACTCACGGAGCAGGTCGGCCGCATAGCCGGCCTGCCACAAACGTTCAGCCTGGGCCAAGGCGTCGACGACGGCGATGACCAAGTCCGTCCGGTCCCACCGACGACCCGTGACCTCCTCCAGGCTGACCGGCCGGACATCCATCGAGCACGGCCACTCGGTCGGATGCACGTTCAGACCGATGCCCACGACGATCCCCTGGGGTCGAGTCCCGGCGTACAGCCGTTCGGTCAGAAATCCGGCCAACTTCCGGCCTTGGACCCACAGGTCGTTCGGCCACTTGGCCTCGAGCTCCGGCACGTCTCGCTCGAGGACGCCGGCGACGGCCCAGGCGGCGGCGAAGTTCCAGAACACGCCGGCGGCCGGGAGGTCCGTCGTCTTGAGGACCCAGCTCATATAAATACTGACCCCCCCTGGGGAATACCAGGTTCGACCGAAGCGTCCCCGGCCGGCCGTCTGAGCGTCAGCCAGCAGGACTGTGCCGTGGGGGACTTCGGCAAGCATCCGCTTGGCCCACTGGTTCGTCGAGTCGACGGTCGGCGCATAGTGGAAGGCCGCCGCGCATCCGTGCGACCCGATGTGCCGACGAATCCGGTCCACGTCATAGGCCGAAGGTCGCCCCAACATCCCTATGAAGTATGGGCAGGCCGGCGGCGGGATACAAGCGAAGGGATGCAAACCCAAGGGGCATGTTTCCGGCTCGGTGCCATGCCGGTCCGGGCTTCCGACGGCCTATCGGGCCGTCCCCGCCGCCCTTTGCCGTCGGAAGAAGTCTTGCAGAAGCTGACGGGCTTCGGCCTCCCGAACGCCCCACACGAGGACGGGCCGATGATTGAAGGCGACGTTTCCCAGGACGGACACGACAGTCCCGCAGGCTCCCGACCGGGGGTCCGGCGTGGCGACCACGACCAAGGGGATTCGGGCAAGCAGGATGGCACCGGCGCACATCGGGCAGGGTTCCAGGGTGACGTAGAGGGTTGTTTCCGACAACCATCGGTTCGAGGTCGACCGTAAGGCCCGCCGGAGGACTCGGAGTTCGGCGTGCTCCAGGGCTGAACGGCTGGCCTCCATTGCGTTGGCGTCCACGTAGAAACGGCCGTCCGGGCGAACCAAAACGGCCCCGACGGGGACCTCTCCCCGGGCCATCGCCCGCCGGGCCGCCTCGAGGGCGACTTCCATCCATGCCGAATGCTCCTCGAAAAAGGCCTCGAGCGGGTTCATCGGGTCCATCCCGCAAAGACGGGGCACCGTCAGTTCTTTCGATCCTTTGAGTTATTACTCGTCACCCCGTCACCTTCCAGACGAAAGGCCTCCCCCACCTGGAGGCGGCGGGAGGCTCCCCGGGGAAGGGTCAAGACGACGCCGTCGGGGTGAATCGACCGGATACGAACGCCGTCTCCGAGAAGGTCCCCCTCCATGAGGATTCGCGTGTCAGACCCAGACTGCCAGATGCTCACGGGAGGGCCGTCGGCTTGCAGAATGCCGATCAAGACCCATGCAGTCGGAGAGGCGGCATCCGGTAGGGACTCCATAGGCAGACGGGCCTCATCGGAAGGGGTGGTCCCCGACGGGGGATGTCCGGAAGGCGCCGCCTCCCAGTGAAAGATGTCTCGCCGGGACAGGACCGGGGACCCAACGTTCGAGGCTCCCACGTCGGCGCATGTCATTTCCGGCATGTTTCTCGGCCGGGGCACCGGGACGGGCGGTGGCGGACGAAGCACCGGCATCTGCGAGCCTAACCAGCTCAAGAGCCCGACATAAGCGACCATGAGTCCACCTACGGCCCAGAGGGACCGCGTCGACCGAGGGGAACCGTCCGGATGCATCGGAGCGCCTCGCCGGTCTGCCATTTCGCAGGACGCCCGGCAGGATAGTCCTACACCCGCGGGATGGTGAGGTTCAAGGGCTGGACGGGGCCTTGGGCGATCTGAAAGGTATGTTGCATGGCCCGGGCGATGAACTGCTTGGCCGTCGTCACGGCCTGGGGTACGGAATTGCCCTGTACGAGTAAGGCGGTGACCACGGCGGCAAAGGCGTCACCGGCGCCGAGCCGATTGGGGCTTCGGGTCCAGGGATGTTCCAAGACCTGGTGACGCCGGCCGTCATAGAGGACGTCCGTGGCCCGGACGAGGCCGGGGAGCCGACCGCCCTTGACGACGACGTGCGCCGGACGGTACCGATGGTGGATGATCTCGCAGGCCGCCTTCATGGCCGTAACGTCGGAGACCGTCTCCATATCACTGAGGACGGCCGCCTCCTCGACGTTCGGCGTCAGGACGGTGGCAACGGGTCCCAAGAGACGGGTCCAAGATTGCAAGTCCCCGGCCCGATGGAAGGCGTAGCCCGTCGCCGAACGCAGGACGGGGTCCACGACGACGATGGGCACCTTGACGTCCTGAAGGACGCCGGCAACGAGTTCGGCCGTCTTCAGGTCCGGGACAGCTCCGACCTTCACGCCCAGGACCTTCACGTCGTTAAAGACGGCCTCCAGTTGAGCCCCCACGTGCTCCAGGGGAACGGGGTAGACGCCTAAGACGGCCTGGGTGTTGTGGGCCAGGATGGCGGTCGCCACGCCGAGTCCGTACGTTCGATACGTGTGCCAGACTCGTAGGTCGACGACCAGGCCCTCATAGCCCGTCGGGTCGAAAGTCCCGATAGTCAGGACGGTCTGCCGCATCGGCGACCTGCTCCTGGGCGGATAGGCCCGGCGATGGCTTCCCCCACCCTTACAGGCCCGGCACCCGAACGGCCCGACCCGGCTTCCAGACGGGTCGGCTGTCCTGCACCGCCAGGAGCCAACCGGTCCGGAAGGCCAATTCTACCGTTTGGGCCATCCCGGTCAACGGCCACGCCGGGTCGTATTCGTCGCTGGGCTGATGGTAGTGCCGGGCGACATACTCCTCATGAAGCTTTTCGCCCCAATCCGGGGGTTTTCCCACGTAATGGGTCCCGGCTTCCAGGGAGACGGCGGGGACGCCCCTGCGGGCCAGGCTGAAGTGGTCCGACCGGAAAAAGTAGCCCTTTTCGGGGAACGGGTCCGGCCGAAGGGTCACGTGCATGGCCCGGGCGGCCTCCTGAAGGGCCTCGTCCATCGTCGTCCGGTCCATCCCCAGGGGGACGAAGTCTTCCGTCGGACCCCACACGTTAACCCCGTCCAGGTTGATATTGGCCACGGTCTTTTCGAGGGGCCACAGGGGACGGCTGGCATAGTAGAGCGAGCCGAGGAGACCGGCTTCCTCGGCCGTGACCATCAGGAAGAGGACCGACCGGCGGGGTCGGATGCCCTGACGGGCCAGATGGGCATAAACCTCAGCCACGCCGAGGACGGCCGCCACGCCCGAGGCGTTGTCATAGGCCCCATTGTAGATGGCATCCCCCTGGACGGCCGGTCCGATACCCAGGTGGTCGAAATGGGCCGTGTAGAGGACGGCCTCCGATTGGAGGTGAGGGTCCGAGCCCCGCAGGAGGGCCACCACGTTCTGGGACGTAAACTTCCGGGCCTCCTGACGGAGTTCGACGGTCACCCGAGCTCCGAGGTCGATGGGTCGGAAGTCCCGGCGAGCCGCCCGGCGGAGCAAATCGTCCAGGCTGTAACCGGCGGCCTGGAGGATCGAGCGGGCCGCGTCTTCCCGAATCCAGCCCTTTACCGGAAGGGCCGGTTCGACCCCGGCGGCGTCCAGATGGACCTGCTCGCCGGTCCAGGAGCTCTGGACGACCGTCCAGGGGTAGCCGGCCATGTCCGGGACGTGGACGACGAGGGCGCCCAGGGCCCCCTTCCGGTAAGCCTGCTCAAACTTATACGTCCACCGACCGTAGTAGGTCATCGCCTTGCCTTCAAAGAGGTTCGGCTCCGACGGCGGGGCCGGCGGGTCGTTGACGAGCATGACGAGGACCTTGCCCCGCATGTCCTGACCCTTGTAGTCGTCCCACCGGTATTCGGGTGCCTCGATGCCGTAACCGACGAATACGAGGGGAGCATCGGCGATGGAGACGGCCGGCTCGTAGACTCCGCTCCATACGACGAAGTCCTGCACGGGTCGAAATTCCAGGGTCTGGCCCCGGACCTCAACCCGGAGGGGTTCCGGCTGGGCCGTCACGCCGACCATCGGGACGGGCTGAAAGTAGTCCGGCGCGCCCTCCAGGGGCTCCAGGCCCATCATGGCCAAGCGCGTGGCGATGTACCGAGCCGCCAGCCGGTCGCCCCGTGTGCCGGGGGCCCGGCCCTCCAGGAGGTCGTCGGCCAGAAACTGCAGATCGGCCCGCAACTGTTCGATGCGGATGGCCGTCTCAAAGCCCGCTGGCCAGGAGGGACCGGACGTTGCCGACATAGAGGGGAGGACACTCAGAGCGATCAGTCCAAACCCGAAGACTCGCCGCATCGGGGACCTCCAGCCGAGACCTCAGAAGACGGGTCGAGAAGGACCGACAGGATACACGACATAGGTGCCCCGATGCAAACTTCGTCGGGCCGATCCCGTCGGGCCCCGGTTTTTGACTTTTCGGGGTCGGTCAGTACAATAGGCTCCCGTCGGGTTCATGGTATGGCCTGTCTTATCCAGAGCGGCGGAGGGAACGGGCCCTGTGAAGCCGCGGCAACCGGCTCGCGCCCGCGGGCGTCCGGTGCCAACTCCCGCAGGCCGGGGTAAGACCTGGCCTGGAAGATGAGGCAGGCGTTGCCTCGCGCAACACCTCCTCGGGTCGTCGACAGCCAAACCCGAACCTGAACGACGTCCGCCCCCGACGTCGTCGCTTGGGACACCCCGGAAAGCGTTTCGGCGTGGGGACGCGTGATACCCCGATGCTGGAGGTGGGCTATGGCTTTCGTTCGCGGGCTTCTATGTCGGGAGTGCAATGCTCCCTTTGACGAGATCCCGGTGGCGACGTGCGACCGCTGTTTGGGTCCGCTGGACGTGGCCTACGACTGGGACGCTATCCGGCGGCATTTGAACCGGTCGGTCATCGAGCAGGGCCCGCCCAGCATGTGGCGCTACCGTGCCCTCTTGCCCGTGGACCCGACGGACTCTATCGGGGACCGCACGGGGTGGACGCCCCTGTGGCATGCCCGTCGGCTGGGAGAGGTCCTGGGTCATCCCCGCGTCTTCATCAAGTATGACGGTGCCAATCACCCGACCCTTTCGTTCAAAGACCGGGTCGTGGCGACGGCCCTGGCATGGGCCCGCCGGCAGGGGATGACCGTTGTCGGCTGTGCCTCGACCGGTAATCTGGCCCACTCGGTCGCGGCCCAGGCGGCCCGACACGGCTTTCGGGCCGTGATCCTGGTCCCGGCCGACCTGGAGGTCGGCAAGGTCGTGGCGACGGCCGTTCATCGCCCGACCCTCATCACGGTGGACGGTCACTATGACCACGTCAACCGCCTGTGCTACGAGCTGGCCGAAGCCTACGGGTGGGGGATGGTCAACATCAACCTGCGGGCTTACTACGGCGAGGGCTCCAAGACGGTCGGGTACGAGATTGCCGAGCAGATGGGCTGGCAGGTCCCCGACCACGTCATCGTTCCTATGGCGGGCGGTTCGCTGATCACGAAGATCCATCGAGCCTTTCAGGAGTTCATCCGCCTGGGCCTGGTCGAGGACAAACCCTACCGCATGCATGGGGCCCAGGCCGAGGGATGCGGTCCGATCGTCCACGCCTTCCAGCGGGGCGACGACGTCATCACCCCCGAGCGTCCCCGCACCATCGTCCGCTCGCTGGCCATCGGGAATCCGGCCGACGGTCGCTATGCCCTGCGGACCATCCGCCAGACGGGTGGCCAGGGTGTGGCCGTCTCCGACGACGAGGTCCGGGAAGGCATCCGCCTTCTGGCCGAGACGGAGGGGGTCTTCACGGAGCCAGCCGGCGGCGTCGTCGTTGCGGCGGCGGCCCGTCTTATCCGGGAGGGTTCCATTCGGCCCGACGAGTCGGTCGTCCTGGCCATCACGGGGCACGGTCTGAAGACCCTGGAGGCCGTAACGGACGTGAGGCCTCCGGTGTACGGCCCCATCCGACCGAACCTGGAGGCCTTCCAGGCCCTGTGGGACCGCATTGCCGGGACCTAAGGCCGGGCCGGGTGCTCGGTGTCGGGTAGCGAAGGGGTCGCACGACCGTGCCTTCCATCTCCGCCCGATGCCTCCCGTCGAGATCCGACATCGAACATCCCATCGGGATCAAGGAGACAGCGATGTCGCGGATTCCCGTCGCCGTCGTCGGGGCGACCGGTGCCGTCGGTCAGGCATTGGTCGCCGCCCTCCATGGGCATCCCTGGTTCACCGTCGAGGCCCTCGTGGCCTCCGAACGGAGCGCCGGCCTGAAGTATCGGGACGCCGTCCGGTGGGTCCTGCCGGGTTCGGTCCCCCCTGAGGTGGCGGATCGGACGGTCCTGGACGTGACGGCCGACCTGCAGACGCCCATCATCTTGTCCTGTATCGACGCCGGCCTTGCCCGGGAGTTGGAGCCCCAGTGGGCCCAGCGGGGACACCGGGTATTTAGCAACGCCAGCGCCTTTCGGCTCCACCCGACGGTCCCGCTCCTCATCCCGGAGGTTAACGCCGACCACTATGCCCTCGTTCAGTATCGGGACTCGGCGTGGAAGGGGTTGATCGTGACAAATCCCAACTGTTGCGTCGCCGGTCTGGCGATGGCCCTGGGTCCACTGACGAAGCGGTGGTCTCTTGAGCGGGTCTACGTGACGACCTTTCAGGCCGTGTCGGGGGCCGGTCTTCAGGGTCTGGCGGCCCTTCCCATTGCCGACAACGTCATCCCCTGGATCGCGGGGGAGGAAGAGAAACTCCAGAAAGAGCCCCCAAAGATTCTGGGCTGGCTTCAAGGGGCCCGGATCGTCGAATATCCCGTCGAGATCATCCCCAGTTGCTATCGTGTGCCGGTCCGCCACGGCCACACGCTCGCCCTCGTCATCGAGGGCGACGCCGACATGACGCCGGAGCGGGCCGCCGAAGCATGGCGGGACTTCCGACCGCCGGATTGGGTCCGCCAACTCCCCTCCGGCGTGGGTCAGCCGATTCGGGTCTGGACCGAAGTCGACCGACCCCAGCCGGCCCTGGACCGGGATGAGGGCCAGGGGATGGTCGTCCACGTCGGTCGCATCCGGGGCCAGGCCGGCCGCGTGCTGTGTACGGTCTTGGTCCACAACCTCATCCGGGGTGCGGCCGGGGCGGTCCTGTTGAACGCCGAGCTGTCCGTGTCGCTGAATCCGCTGTGACAAGCCCCACTTGCCGGAGCGGAGTAACGGTCCGAGAAGGCCGGTAAGGTCCATTCGGCAGTTCGGCCATACGGCGATGATTCAGAGCCTGACTCCGGGGAATGCCCCGGATCGGAACCGATGAGGATGGCTTCCCATGAGTGAATGCCTGTTGACCGTTCATAAGATCGGTGGCGGCGCCCTTCGGGCACCCGAGGACTTCGAACGGGTCGCCGAGGTCCTTCGCCAGTCGCCGGGGGCCAACGTGATCGTCGTATCGGCCTTGCACGGCGTGACGGATGAACTCCTGCGTGCCGCCCGCCGGGCAACCGACGGCGGCCGACCGGCGGCCTTAGAGGCCCTTCGGATGTTGCAGGACCGTCACACGACCTGGGCTCAGCGTCTCCTGCAACCCCCGGGTCTCACCCAGTTCCTACGCTTCTACGACCGGCTTCACCGGAGCGCCCAGTCCATCCTGTCGAGCATGGCACGCCTTCGGGAGACGCCCCCGGCGGCGATGGACCGGCTCCTGAGTCTGGGCGAACTGAGTTCGTCGTACATGCTGACCCTCTTTCTCCGCCAGCAGGGTTTTGTCGCCGCCTGGGCCGACGCCCGACGCCTCATCCAGACCGACGATCAGCACGGCCGTGCCCAGCCCCTATTTCCCGAGACGCGCCTGCGGACGCGGGAAGTCCTGACGGCCCTTCTGCAGGAGGGCACCGTCCCCGTCGTCCCCGGCTTCATCGGACGGTCGACTTCCGGACGCACGACGACCCTGGGTCGCGGCGGTTCGGACCTGACGGCGACCCTCATCGCCGTCATCCTGAAGGCGAGCCGGGTCATCCTCTGGACCGACGTGGCCGCCATCATGTCGGCCGACCCCCGCTTGGTCCCGACGGCCTTCACGATCCCGGCCGTCCCTTACGAGGAAGCAGTCTTGCTGGCGAAATTGGGCGTCAAACGCTTCCATCCGGAAATGCTGGAGTTTGTCTACCGCCGGGGTATCCCCGTCATCATCCGGAGCCTCAAGGACCTGCAGGCACCCGGTACGACCATCCACATGGATGCCCGTCTCCCCGACGGTCCCCACGTCATCGCCCACCTGCCCCACGTGACCCTGGTCCGCCTGGAGTTCAACCTTCCCCTCCGGCGGCCCCTGCTCCGGGTCCTCCGCGCCCTCTATCGGGCATTCCGGCCCCTGGCCGTCATGGCCCAGCAGTGGCCTCCGACGATCACCCTCCTGGTCTCGGGTACGCACGCCCCCGAGTCCCTCGGGCAGAAACCCAGCCGGCTCGGAGCGGCTCGCATCCATGTCGCGAATGCCAGCCTCCTCATGATCGTCGGCCAAAATCTGCGGTCGTCCCTCCCCATCGACGACCTCGTCCCCCGGCCCGCTCGGGTCCTCCATGAATGGGCCACCGACGTGGCGATCCCCGTACTCGTCCCGACCGAACGTCTGACGGACCTCGCCCGGGCCATCCACGACCGTTGTTTTGGGGGACAGATGCAGGCTTCCGGCTCCAAAACGCGGACGGAGCCGTAGAGGCGACCCGCCGTTGCCCTTACGGCGAACCCGCGTGGGGCTTTTACCGGTGGCCTGCTCGGACCGTCGGCTGAAAGTGGATGCGAAAGACCCGGATTTTTCCGTCCGCTCCCGCCCAAGCGACCGTCCCGTCATTGCCCAGGGCGGCATCCCACGCCGTCCAGCCCTGGGCCTGCCATAGGACCCGGCCGGTCGCGGCGTCGACGATCACCGGCGGTTCGTCCATCCGCGTGAGGATGACCCAGGCCGACGGCCTCTCTTCGAGGAGAAGGAGTCGGATGACGGGTGCCCGTAACGGCAGGACCCACCGGCGGTCGCCGCTCCGAGCATCTAAGGCATACAGCAGGAGGCCCCGCGTGGCGACCACCAGGACGCCTCCGGCCGTCTGAACCGGCCGCACGGTCACGCTGGCCCCTAAGTCCAGCCGCCACCGGAGACGACCCCGAGCGAGGTCCCACAGCCACCCCCACCGACCCGCCGAAACGAAGACCCCGGCCGGGACGATCCACACGTGAACGGCCGTAGCGTCGGTCCCGCCCGGAATCCGAAAGGACTCCTTCCACGCGAAGGAGCCGACGCCCGTTCCACCGAACGCCGGCTCCGGCGCCGTCGAAGAAGGACCGACGCCCCGGCTACAGAGAACCTCGGCCGAACGCGTCGGACCGACGTCGTCTTCTCGGACCCGAAGACCGCACCACCACGGGGGGACCCACGCCCATGCGGGCAGGCCGAAATCGGGCCGGACCGCCGCCGGCGGGAACGACCAGCATACGGAAGCCGCGGGGTCAACGCCCGGCGTACAGACGCGGACGTCGTCGGACGTATCGCCGGTCCACAGACGATGGCCGTCGTCCCATACGGTCACGCCCTCCGGCCACACCGTCCGGGTCGAGGGGGCGGTCGATCCCTCGGAAAAGGTCAGGAGTTCGGTCGGCGTGGCCAGGAAGACCGTTCCGTCCGTGACGGCCCAGGCTCGGAGGGCTTGCCCACGTTCGTCCGACCAACGGATCGGCGGGACGGCTTCCGGTGTAGCCGTCGGCCAGTAAACGACAGCCCCCTCGGCCAGAAGTTCACCCGCCCAGCCCCGGCCCGTCCACCGAAGCCCGGCCACCTCGCCGGGTGCCGTCCACTCGACGACCGGCTCGACGGTCACCTGTGCCGGACCCGTTCGGACGGCGCAGGCCAGAAGGGTGAAGCACGCGAGATAGAAGATGGCCCGCAGGATGAGGTCCCAGGTCCCAGGACCCGAATCCCCAGAGAGAAAAGACCTCAAGCGCCAGATGGCCGAGTAGCCTTGGGAGTGATTCCCGGCCTCCGGCCCCCGGCGGCTCCCTGCCGGACACCGAGGGCTCTGAGACCCGGTACCCGGGACTCGAAAGCCCGCCCATCGGGTATGCATCCCGTCAGACCTCACCCGGGGAAGCGGGGATTAGTCGACAGCCGTCCTGAGGACTCTGACTCCGCTCCGGCGAGCGGGACTCAGTGGGTCCCCCCGAAAAAGTCCCGCATTCGCCGAAACATCCGCTTCGGCTGGGGTGCGATATCGGGATGATACTTACGGGCCATCTTCTCCAGGACGGCCCGGTCTTCCTCGTCGACCTGGGTCGGTACGACGACCTTCAACTGGACATACAGGTCGCCGTAGCCGTTCCCCTGGACCCGGGGCATGCCCCGACCGGGGACCTTGATGATCGTCCCGGGTTGGGTCCCGGGCTCGATGCGGAGGGTCTCCTTTCGGCCGTCCAGGGTCGGGATCTCGATCTCATCCCCGACGAGGGCCTGGAAGACGCTGATCGGCTGTTCGACGTACAGGTCGTCGCCCTGTCGTCGGAAGACGGCATGTTCCTGGACCTTGATGAGGATGTAGAGGTCGCCGGGCGGCCCCCCGCGGATGCCCGCATCCCCCTCACCACGCAGGCGGATCTGCATGCCGGTGTCCACACCCGGCGGGATGTGGACCTCGACGGTGCGGGTGTCGGCCACACGCCCCTCGCCGTGGCAGTGGTTACACGGATTGGCGACGACCCGGCCGCGGCCGCCGCACTCGGGGCAGGTCCGGCCGATGACGAGGAAGCCCCGCTGGGACTGAATGGCACCCGTCCCCCCACAGACGGGACACACCTGGTCGCGATAGCGGCCCTCCGTGCCCGTACCCCGGCAGTGCGAACAGACGACGCGCTTTGGGACCTTCAGGGAGAGCGTCTTGCCGCGATAAGCATCTTCCAGGCTGATCTCCAGCGTGTATTGGAGGTCTTCACCGGGGACGGCGTCCCTCGGGGAGCCCATCCAGGACGATTCCCAGCCCCAGGGCCAGCTAAAGTGGAAGATCCGCTCCCATCCACCGTTCATGAACCACCGGAAGATATCCTCGAAGTCTCGGAAGATCTCGGGATTCCAGTAGCGCCCGGGGTCACTACCGACATGCTGACGCAGGCCCTCGACGCCGTAGCGGTCGTAGATAGCCCGCTTCTCCTTATCGATGAGGACCGAGTAGGCCTCCGTAATCTCCTTGAACTTCTCCTCGGCTTCTTTATTCCCGGGATTCCGGTCGGGATGGTACTGGAGGGCCAGTCGGCGGTAAGCCTTCTTGATTTCCTCTTCGGTAGCGTTCCGGGGTACGCCGAGAATAGCGTAATAATCCTTCATGGCCCCAACACCCTAATAAGATTTAAGATGCAGGATGCAGGATACAGGATGCAGGATGGAAGTGGAGACCCCATTTTTATCCTGCAGATAGCATACCCGATGTGCGCGTTTTCCGGTAGCCGGGCTCGGTCTTCGGTGCTCGGCGTTCGGTCCCCGGCGTCGGACCGGCTCCGGTGCCGGGTACCAGGTCCCAGGTGCCAGATAGCCGGTACCCGATACCGGGTACCCGGTACCTGTC